>Ga0265327_10000054_pt1 | contig 250337 bp, 218 predicted proteins | sample 41621metaG_FD_202089 | JGI IMG/M metagenome (GOLD analysis project Ga0265327, IMG submission 202089) | Rhizosphere microbial communities from Carex aquatilis grown in University of Washington, Seatle, WA, United States - 4-16-21 metaG | ecosystem: Host-associated > Plants > Roots >... | reverse complement strand
AACCGCAAAAAATCAGCCACAATGATTACTGGTTTTTATCTCCCTTGCGGGACGAAAAAACAGCTTCATTTAAAGTAAACCGAAAGCTGAATGTGTGGTATGATTTCGGGATAGGAAAGGGTGGAAACTTTATTGATTTCGGCATTCTTTTTCACCGGTGTAACGTGTCGGAATTGCTGCAAAAACTGTCGGAAAATACACAGGCTTTTACGCCCATAATACCGGCAAATGAATGGAGAAAATCACAGTCCGTTTCAAGATTTGAAAGGCAGGTAGCAAATAACCTGCAAAGTTCCGGCGATGATTCGCACATAATAGTTACAGAAGCGCGCGACATTTCCGACACATTTTTGCTCAATTATTTGCGGCAAAGACGGATAAATCTGGACGTTGCCCATGCGTTTAGCAAAGAGGTTTCTTTCACGGTAAATGACAGAAACTACCGCGCTATCGGCTTTAAAAATAATGCTGGTGGTTACGAAATCCGCAACGCATTTTTTAAGGGAGGCTGCTCACCAAAATATGTTACGCATCTTGATAACAAGGCAGAAAAAATCACCGTCTTTGAAGGCTTTTTTGACTTTCTTTCCTACCAGACTTTGGTGCATAACCAACAGAGGGAACTGACAAATTTTCTTATCCTCAACTCGCTTTCCTTCTTTGAAAGAAGCCAGTTGCTAATGGAAAAATCCTGCTCAATACACTTATACCTTGATAATGATATTGCCGGAAAAGCCTGCGTGTTAGCGGCCTTAAAACGTTCTAAGCAGTACCATGATGAGAGCCATTTGTATAAAGGCTTTAAGGATTTGAATGACTTCTTAACCGGCAAAAAGCTTGTACTCAAACAAAGCCAGGGATTGAGAAGACACCTCTAATAAGAAACTTAAAAGCAGGGCTGCTCAAAACCTCGCGGTTTTGTTCCGCTAAGGAGCCAGCTATGTTTTGGTTTCACCAAAACGCTGGCTTTCCTCATGCCGCCTGGCGGACGGCATTCGGAAAGACATTCCTGTAGCCACTTTAAATTCTAAAGACTTTTACAATGAGTGCGACAGAAACGGTGAAAAGAAAAAAAGGCGGCAGGCCTGTAAAAGCAGTTAAAAGAAATGAGTACATCGGTGTTAAATGCACCCTGTATGAAAAGAAGGCTATCGCCATACAGGCAAAAGCAGCAGGTCTGCGGCCTTCAGAATTCCTGCGGACGGTTGGCCTGAACCGCAAAATTGACAGGCAGAAAACAATGCCTAAAGAAGCGCTGGAGATGAAGGCAAGGTTGAACGGCCTTGCCGCCAACATGAACCAGGTGGCTCACAAAAGAAACAGCAACGATGACCTCAATGAGATGGACAGGGCTTTATTAAAAAGCCTTATCGAAGGTGTGCTGCAATTAGTACAGACAATGACAAACTATTTTCAATGATTGGAAAAATTTCCATAGGCAAATCTTTTGGCGGCTGTATCCGGTATTGCCTTGAAGACAAGTTGGACAAAAAACAACAGTTAACTTTTGTCAACCGCGCGGAGGTGCTGGAATATAATTTATGTTTTGGCAACAAGCATGAACTTACCCGGCAGTTCAATGAGGTGCGGCAGCTCAACCAAAGGGTGAATAAACCAGTGATGCATTTTAGCATCAGTTTCGCGCCGGAAGAAAACATACCCAGGGAGAAGCTGCTGGACATGACAATGGAGTGTGCTTTAAAATTTGGTTTTGAAAACAACCAATACCTCTCCGTATACCACAAGGATACCAACCACCAGCACCTGCATATTGTGGCCAACAGGATAGGGCTTGACGGCAAGACTGTATCGGACAGCCGGAGCTACAAAAAGATAGCGGAATACTGCCGGAAAATGGAACTAAAACATGATCTGAAACAGGTGCTTAGCCCACGGTTATATTTAAACAAAGAACAGCGCCTTCTGCCCCGCCTTGACCAGCGCAAGGAACGGTTAAAACAAAACGTCCAGGAATGCCTGCGTTACACCTACAATTACGACCAGTTTAAACAGAAAATGGAAGAACGAGGCTACCAGCTTATTAAGGGACGAGGCATCGCTTTTATGGATGACAAAGGGGTGCGGGTTAAAGGCAGCGAGATGGGCTATTCCTTAAAACGGATAGAGCAGATTTTTGAGCAGAAACAGGAACTGAAATTAGAACAACAATTTAAATACCTGCAAGAGCTAAAAAAGGAGCAAGAGGAGCTACACATTACGGGTAAAAACGGCCTATTGCTGAAAAAGGAAAGCAGGGAAAACTACGGTAAAGGAGAAACCCACCTTTCTGCGGAGCAGAAACTTGAAAAGCAACTGGAACGACCCCTTGACATATTGCTGAAGCCTGAATATGAAAACAGTAATACGCCCTATGAACTGTTGCAAGAACACCGGCATCAACAGCGCAAAAAGAAACAACAAACACATTCAAAGCATTGATAAAAAAAGTATGGAGCAAAATACTATAATACAGGAATTGCTGAGCCAGTTGCTTGACCAGCAGAATAAAACTAACACACTAGTTGGCAACCTGGAGAAATCAATAAACGAACTAAGGGAACAGAACGCAGTCGTGGACTTGCCTGAACAGCAAACCCAACTGGAAGCCGTCTGTAAGGTATTGCCGGGCGAGCTTCAGAAAACACAATCAGTCTTGTTAGAAATCAAGCTGCATATAGCAAAGTTAAAAGAGCAGTTAAAACAGCCCGTTAAGCAACAGATAAAGCACCGGCATAGCTTAGATAAAGGACTTATTATTGCCGGGATATTATTTGCAATAGTGGTAGGGCAGCTTTATTTTTTGTTGCAGATATACGGCAGGTTAGACGAATATAAAGTAAATGACATTAAATACCGGATGCTTAAACTCTCCAACTCCCCGGCCTTATTGCGAGTACTAAACGACAATGACAGTATCTACTTGCTTAATAAAGATAAAATAGAAGAGGCGGTGGAAATAGAAGAACATGATAAGGAAGCCAAACTTGAGGCGCTGTTTATGGCTGGTGAAAAAGAAAAAAAAGCAAAGCAATGGCGGCAGAAGGCTGCGAAAGGCAATAATCGACCTTTTAAAACCACCAAATCACAACCGGCTGCAAAATAAGCTAGCCACGAACGGCAGCTGTATCTTCTTCCAATTATCGATTTCATTGAAATGCTTCAATATCAGATTGCTTTCCGGTATTGGACACCCTTCGTCAAAAGAAATTCATCCATTAGGCAATTAAATTTTTCCGGCTGCTCTAGCATAGGCACATGCCCGCAATTATCTATCCAGTGCAAGCATGCCTGTGGTAAGTGTCTTTTAAAGCTAAGTGCAACTTCCGGCGGTGTGATAATGTCATCCCGTCCCCAAATAAGGCAACAGGGGGTATGAATATGTTGTAATAAATTTTGCACGTTATTGCGTATGGTAGATTTTGCCAGCGATAATATATGCAATGCCCGGCGGCTGTTCACGGTATCATATATTTCATCAACCAATTCCCTGGTCGCCACAGATGCATCATAAAAAGTTGATTCAGCTTTGTTTTTGATATAGGCATAATTCTTCCTGCGTGGAAAGGTGTCGCCCATTCCGTTTTCAAAAAGGCCTGAACTGCCACTTAGCGTAAGAGAGGTGACCTTGCAGGGATGGCGGTATGTGTAGAGGATTGCCACATGACCACCCATAGAGTTACCCAGCAAATTAAACTGTTCAAGTTGTAACTCATCTACAAGTTTTTCTAAAAAATTAACAAGGCTGAATATATCAACATTATATCCATTATCATAAAACGGAAACACTGGTACAATTACCCGGTAGTCGTTTTTAAGGTGTTTTATCAATGGGTCAAAATTTTTAACGGTGCCGAAAAGGCCGTAAAGCAAAACGATTGGCTCGCCTTCTCCGTATTCGTAATGCATAGTATTTATTTTTGGGTTACCAGTGTATTTATCTCTTCGTTAAACTCCTTTACAAAAGCATCGTAATATTTACCTGTTGCAGGCCCGCTGTACCCGGTATGTATTTTAGCAACTTTGCCCTGCCTGTCAATAAAAATAGTAGTGGGAAAAGCGAGGAAGGTGTTCAATGCGGGCAAAGATTCAGCCACCTGTTGTTTGTCTGCAATACCACCTAATACCTGGTCGTATTCAATACCAAACCTGTTTCTAAAACGCGTAAGTGCCTGTTGCACATAAGCACTGTCGGTTTGTCTTTCATAGTGGATGGAAATAATCTCAACACCACGTTGCCTGTTGGCCTTGTACCACGGTGCAAGAAAAGCAGCTTCATCAATGCAATTGGGGCACCAGCTTCCCGTAATGGTTACCACCACAACCTTGTTCCTGTATTTTGCATCCTGTAGTGATATTGGTTTGCCGTCAGCGGCAGGTAACGAAAAGCCGAACTTGCTGTAACCGTTTTTTAATACGGTAAGCGTATAGGGGTCTGGTAAAGCTGCGCCTTCATTAAGCGCACCTGCAAAACGCTGGCTGCCGCGCGGGCCCTCAATAGCACCCCTAAGTTTACCATCTTTTGTAATGGTGCCTTTATAAAAAACAGGGACGGAACCTATAAAAGAGGATAGGTAAAAGGTATTGCCATCAACCACACCCTCCAGGTACCTGGAATCTCCCGTAATGCGTAAAAAGGTGCCGCGCAATATATTGCCATCCTGTGTAAATAACCCTACCGCTTTTTCATCTTTACCCTTTGGTGATAGAAATGTTATATCATATGTGCCGGATACATCGGCCGCTGGTTGTGTTGACGGTATTAAAAAGCGAAAACCTTTGTACCTGCTTGCGTGGATGGTAATGGCAGGTGTACTATCCGTTTTATTAACTTTCCGCAATACACCGCTTAAACTATCGCCCCGGACAGCCAATGCAAACTCATTCTCAAATGGTTCCAGTGTAACAAACAGCGAGTCGCCGGTTGTTTTAACAATGCCGCTTTCAAATTTTTCTTCTGCATTCAGCAGGTATAGCCTTTGGCCGCCGGCAGTATCTTTAACCACAAAATTAAATGGTACTTCAACGCCGTTGTTTAATGTAAACACACCACGCCATTTACCGGTTGGCGAAAAGGCTTTGTTACCTTGTATCGCCTGCCCTTTATGCAGGCTTATATTGTATTCATTATTGCCTGCCAGTTTTACTTCCTGTGGCTGGTAACCATTATAACTAAAAACCAGCACAGAGTCTTTGCTGCCTACTTCAATATAAAATACACCATCCGGCTGTGTACCCGATGCTTTATTGCTGCCCTTAACGTTAACGGTTACACCTTCCAGCGGCGATGCTTCTTCATAAGATGTTACGGTACCTGTTATAGTGCGTGCATTACTTTGACTGGCTACCGGCTGCCAAGCACCAATACCAACCAATAGTAAAATGGGTATGTACTTTTTCATATTAAAAATTTTGAGGTCACGGGCGGATTCGAACCGCCGTAAGAGGGTTTCATCATGCCTCTACCTAAAACCACTCGGCCACGTGACCATAAGGGCCCGCACACATCGGTAACCATCCTTTGTATGCTGCCGGCCCTATGCTTGCTTATGAGAACTACATTTATTTATCCCACCAAAGTTTTACAGAAACAACATCTCCGCTGTTGCCTGCAACGGCCTGCACTGCTGCAGCCCAGTTGGCGGGGTTAGAGGTTTGTTCGTTGGTGGGGTAGAAAAAACGCTTTGGTAATTGCCCCTGCGCACCCACAGGTGGGTTTACATTGTCAATATCTGGATACCCAAGGCGCCTGATGTTAGTCCATGCATCCCAGCCGCGGTTGGCATAAGCTATCCACTGCTGGTAGCCTATCTTCTGGCGCCAATCGCCCGCAGCGGTGGCATAGGCTACCGCAGGCTGTGCCAGGTAGGCAGCAGCATCAGCAGCGGAGCCGCCCCAGTAGGTAATAGAGGCTGTAACGGCATTATTGTAATGGCTTGCTGCGGTTCCGCCAACAGCTATGCCACGTTCAACGGCTTCTGCTAGTAAAAACTCTGTTTCGCTGTAGCCCAGCACATCTCCGCCAAAGGTGGGCGACAGCCACTGGTCGCTAAACTGTGAGAACTTAACATAACCGTTACCTGCACCGGGAATAGCACCCAGGTAGCTATCGTTGTACTTTTTAAAATACAATGGTAACCTGGGGTCGTTCCAGTTTAATAAAGTATTTACTAAAATATTGGTTGGGCTGTAGTCATGCCTGCCGCTGGCCACCAGTGTTTGGTAAACAGGGTTGGTGTTGCTGGTTGGGCTGGCCTGGTATTTTACCACTGCATTGTCGCTATTGCTTGTAAATACGCCGGTTGAAACGGCTTCCTGCACTTTTTTGGCAGCTGTTGCAGGGTCTGTATCGGCAATTACCAATGCCAGTTTTAGTTTAAGGGTAGCGGCAAACTTCTTCCATTTTGCGGGGTCCCCTTTATAAAACTGGTCATAACTACCAACACTTCCGCTGTTTACATCCAGGCCGTTTATATCATCATCCAGCCTGCTTAGCAAATCAGCGTATACCGTTTTGGCGTCATCGTATTTAGGAAAAGGTATGCTGTCTTTAAAAGCCTGGCTATAGGGTATGTTGCCATACGTGTTGACCAGCAGGCTGTAAGCATATACCTCCAGGATGTCTGTAATAATAAGGTCATTTTTTTGCACTGCGGCATCTGTTATAGTGGTGCTAAAAAGCTTTTTTGCGTCTTCCAGGCTGTTTAATACACTTGATGTACCACTGGCGTATAAAAGGTTCCACCAGCCTTGTGGTGCATTGCTGGAGGACAATATATACCTTGCTTCGCTTACATAGGTATTCTCCGTCCATGTTTGCGCCAGCACCCTGAAGGGGGCAGTACCATTACCCGTACCATTAAGCGCATCAGAAAGGTTTTTCTGCCCGTTAATAAACAGGCTGCCTGCGGGCACTGTAAGGGGGTTTTTCGGGTCTACGTTTAAATCCGAAATATTTTTTTTGCAGGATGCGAGGCCCGATGCGATAGCTATAAAGTATATCAATAATTTATTCTTCATACTGTTTCTTTTAAAATTTCAGTTTTGCGTTAAAGCCAATGGTTCTTACTGCCGGATAGGTACCTACCTGGAAACCTATTGAGGCGTTGCCTGATGCATATCCTTGTTCGGGGTCGGCATACGGCAGGTTTTTATGAATAATCCATAAATTCCTCCCGGTTAAAGACAGGTCAATGCCTTTAATAAAGCTTACATGGGTAAACACTTTGGCGGGGAAAGAGTAAGTGATGGCCACTTCACGCAGTTTAATATAGCTGGCATCATATACATAGCTCTTATCAGCAAAGCTGTTATATGAGCTAAACGGGAAAGCCCCTTTGTTGATGTCCGATGCATCCACCTTAACTGTATTAGCCTTACCGTCGGCGGTTACACCTGGCAGTACTATTCCACCCCCTTCGCTTAATGGCGCCCTTACCGGTTTACCATCACTGTTATACCCTGCTGTTCCTGGGTATAGGCCGGAGTAATCGCCAAAATCCTGATCAAGCGAGTAGAGATTGCCACCCTGGTGTACATCCACCAGGAAACTTAAGGTGAGGTTTTTATAATGGAAAGTATTGTTAACGCTGCCTATCCAGTCGGGATTAATACTGCCGATGTCAGATAACGAGTTATCATTTAACTCATAGTAGCCGTTGGCATCTACTACCCTTTGTCCGTTCAGGTATTTGTAATCAGACCCCCTGATGATACCATATGGCTTACCTGCCTCCGCTACCAGCTGGGTATTAAAGCCATAGCTGGCGATAGTGTACGATGGCTGGTTATTGTACAATGACAATACCTTGTTTTGGTTTTTACTCCAGTTAATGGTGGCATCCCAGGTAAAGTTTCTTGTTTTTACCGGCGTTACATTCAGCGATATTTCTATACCCTGGTTCTGCACCGCACCGCCGTTTACATAATAAGTAGAGTAACCGCTGGCTGTAGATACCGATACTGGCATAATCTGGTCAATTTGCTTTGCATGGTAGTAAGTAACATCAAAGCCAATGCGGTTATGTAAGAAAGATGCTTCTATGCCAAACTCATACGACTGGTTTTTTTCCGGGCGCAGGTTGGCATTGTTATTTGTTACCGGCGCTGCTGCAGTGGGCTGACCATTAAAAGGCGATACATACTGAAAGGTATTTTTTACACTGTATATCGGTGCGTCACCGCCCACTTCGGCATAGTTGGCACGCAGCTTACCATAAGACAGCCAGCGCCACTCAGGCAGTAATTTTGAAAATACCAGGTTGCCTGAAACCGAAGGGTAGTAATAAGTATTGTTAGCCGATGGTAAGGTAGAAGATTTATCCCGCCTGATAGTACCATCAAGCGTCACTAAATCATGGTAGCTTAGTGTTGCACCGGCAAAAGCACCATCAACTTCTTTGTTACCTACAGACTCGCTTGGTGCGGCAGGGGTATTAACGCTGTTAGCCAGCGCATAAACACCCGGTACCACCAGGCCGCCATTAGTAGTAGCATATATAGAAGAAGTGTTTACCTGCCGTATGTTACCGCCCAGCAAGGCATGAAAGCCAATGTCTTTTGTAAGGTTACGGTCATAGTTTATTAGCAGGTCGTAGTTTGTTTCACCGTAGCTGCTGTTGCTGCGTGTATAACTGGCCTGGTGAACGCTGCCTACAGCGGTATGGTATTCTACCAGCTCGTTATAATTGTCAATGGATACCCTGCCTAAAACGCTCAGGTAGCTGGTTATTTTGTAGGTAAGGTTTACGTTGCCAAAATACCTTTTACGCTCGTCGTTCTCGGTATTTTCGTACCTGTTCCAGTACAGGTTGTTGTGGTAAGCGGTCAGTAGCGAAGATGGGTTGGTATAATCCCCCAGCCAGTTCCAGGTAGCATTGGTGCGGTTCCTGAAATAGTCCGCTTTTTGCTGCTGGATATTCACATTGGTAGGCCACCATTCCCTAAAATCCATCATAGGGTTTTGCTGCGAGCTATAGGTATAGCCATCGCGCCCTACACCAGTTATATCTGAATAGTTAGCCTGCACACCCAGTATAAGGTTGTCCAGTATGTTATGTGTACCACCAAAATTAACCAGTGTTTTAGTCAGCGTACTGTTGGGCAGCAGGCCGTTATCCTGGCTGCGCGTAAGCACAGTTTTAAAGCTGCCCCTGTCGCCTGCACCATCCACATAAATACTGTTGCTGGTAGTAACAGGCGTTTCAAAAAAATCAACCGGGTTATGGTGTGCGGCAGCTACCCATGGTGTTGCCTTGCCATAGTTAGGGTCGCCCGGTGCAAATGCGTCCCAGTTATATACCAGCAAGGACTTATCGTAAGCAGGACCTGTTGCGGCATCCACGTCCGTCTGAGCAACCAGGACCTGCTGGCCATTACTTGCAAAAGTAGGTGTGTAATACAAGAAGCCACTTTGATTAGGAAAAGAGGCACTATAACCCTGCGACCCATATCCCTGGCCATACTGTGTTTGGTAGGTGGGTAGCGTACTCTTATCCGGCGAGCCAACAGTTATGCCGCTAAGCAGAGTAACCCCGACGCCTTTATTTTTTCGTGAGCCTTTTTTGGTATTGATAAGTATGACACCATTGGACGCACGTGAGCCATACAGAGCAGAGGCAGCTGCACCTTTTAATACGCTTACTGATTCAATATCTTCAGGGTTTACGTCAGATGCTGCGTTGCCCAGGTCATAACCATTCTGGCTCCTGTTACTGTTATCATACGGCACGCCGTCAATTACAAACAAAGCCTGGTTATTTTGTGTGAGTGATTTAAAACCACGCAGGATGGTGTTAGTTGACCCACCCAGGGTATTGCTGGAAGTAACCTGCAGGCCAGCAACTTTGCCGGATAGGTTATCAACAAAATTGGTATTCAATATCCTGTTTACATCGTCACCGCTTACCTGTTGCGTTGCATAAGGAAGCGAGTTGCGTGTTCGCCTTATACCAAGCGCCGTGGTTACCACCACTTCATCAAGCTTATTGGCAGACCTTTCAAGTGTAATAAGCAGTATTGATTGCTGGCCTGGCGTAACCTCCTGTGTAGTAAAATTGATAGATGAAATAACCAGTACATCATTTGCACTTACATTAATGGTAAAAGCACCTTTGTTATTGGTTACAGTGCCTGATGATGAACCTTTAACGGTTACACTTGCCCCCTCAACGGGTGCGCCTGAAGAATCCGTTACTTTACCTGATACGGGATGTGATTGTGCAAAGAGCAGTTGATAGCATAGCAGTGCAATCACAAGACTTACAAATTTTCTCATGCTTTGTTAATTTGATAAAAAAATAAAGACCCAACAGCCTTGCTTATCGCAGGGCATGTTAAACCGGTTTTGTTACGAAAGGTTTTGTTTAGAAGATAAAGTGAGCAGGAGATAACGGGAGGAGAATGGTTAGTTGCAACAACAGCAAATGTTGTTCGTCTGAATAAAGAGACTAGAGATTTTTACCTTAAAGGTTTGATTGTTAGATAAGTGCCTTTTCATGTCAAATTTTTAATTCCTACTAAATTGGTAGACAAAAGTAGGGTGTAGATTTTAAATAACAAAACTTTTTATCTGGTCAGGTCAAATAAATTTCGATAAAGCCTTTGGCAGAGTATGGCTGGTGAAACTGTTTGTATTTATTTTTAGGCCGGTGGCTTCATTTATCAACATTACTTATATCTTTGACCGTAAAGGGTCTTATCTGGAATTTAAGGGCCTTCTCCTCAAACATTCATCTCCGCAAAGCCGCTTACCAGCAGTAAAGATCGGCTACTTATATTTTTTTACATTAAATATTAAATTTTTGTCGTTATGGCAGAAGAACTAAAACAACAAACTGCTTTGGGGGATGTGGCCGCCCGGCAGCTTGCTATTGCTACCCGTACTGTTCCACAAATGATAACCATTACCCCGCGTTGGTTAACACATTTACTAAGTTGGACACCTGTGGAAAGCGGTATATATAGGCTTAACAGGGTGAAGGATGCTAATAGTGTGCAGGTAGATTGTTCATCAAGGGATGAACGTGTGCTGCCGCAAACTTATGTGGACTATGTTGAAAACCCGCGTGAGTATATGCTTAGCGCAGTAAATACAGTAGTAGACGTACATACACGCGTAAGTGACCTGTATAGCAAACCATACAACCAGATAAGTGAGCAGTTAAGGCTTACTATAGAAACAATAAAAGAGAGGCAGGAAAGTGAATTAATTAATAACCAGGAGTATGGTTTACTGCACAGTGTAGTGCCGTCCCAGCGCATTAAAACACGCACCGGCGCGCCAACACCAGATGACCTTGATGAACTGATAACCAAGGTATGGAAAGAGCCCGGGTTTTTCCTGTTGCACCCGCTTGCTATTGCTGCGTTTGGGCGCGAATGTACACGCAGGGGCGTACCGCCGCCAACAGTATCCTTGTTTGGCTCACAGTTTCTTACATGGCGTGGTATACCGCTTATACCGTCTGACAAACTGCCTATTGAAAATGATAGGTCTAAAATATTATTAATCCGCACCGGCGAAAGCCGTCAGGGTGTAGTAGGCCTGTATCAGCCAGATTTGCCCGGCCAGCAATCACCGGGCCTCAGCGTTCGTTTTATGGGCATTAACGATAGGGCCATTGCTTCTTACCTTGTTTCATTATACTGCTCACTGGCTGTTTTGGTAGATGATGCCATTGCTGTGCTTGATGATGTAGAAATAAGAAGATACCATGAGTACAAGTACTAACCAGTTTCCCGACCCTGCAGTATTGCAGCAATTGGCCAACCAGTTTTTTGCTGCATTACCAGGTACTAAGGTTGATATAGACGCTGTGCAGGCGGCGCAGGCACCCGCTTACAAAGACCCTTTACTGGAACAGGGCAGCGTTGCCGACGTAAGGCAGGCCCCTACCAGTTTGCCTGACCCTCATTTTGCTGGCAGTGGGCATGTACCGGGCTCTTTGGCGGGCAGTGGCATATCACCCAATGCTGCACAGGCTGTAGCTGCACCCAACGCAGGCTACCCCGCGCAATACGATGCGGGCAGGCTTTACCAGTTTCAGCATGCGGCACCGCAGAATACGCCGGTTATTGCAGGCTTGCCGGGCTCTCTTTCACACTTGCCTTATGCAGATGAACAACCATTTGAGCAAACCCTGCGCAGTGTACTTGAAAGCATGCATACTTTTACACACCTGCCCCAACTGCCGTTGCAGCCGGGTAGCGGGTTAAATGAATCGTCCTTTTATTTTTTACCAGGTAAAGATTTTGAATACCAGCCACATGGGGTTGCAGAGCTTGCACGTGTAAAACATAGCAAGCAAAGTATTGCCGGTATTGCAACGCCACCGTTTGATGTAAACCTGGTAAAAGCTGATTTCCCGATACTGAAAACGCTGGTTAACGGGCGTACGCTGGTGTGGCTTGACAATGCTGCCACCACACAAAAACCAAGGCAGGTAATTGAGCGCATCAAGTATTTTTACGAGCACGAAAACTCCAACATACACCGTGCCGCACACGAGCTTGCTGCAAGGGCTACTGATGCATACGAAGCGGCAAGAAAAAAAGTGCAGCATTTTTTAAATGCGGCTTCGCCTAATGAAATTGTATTTGTAAGGGGTACCACAGAAGCTATCAATCTTGTTGCCAAAAGCTGGGGTGAACAATTTTTGCAGCCAGGTGATGAAATTATTGTAAGCCACCTGGAACATCACGCAAACATAGTACCATGGCAACAGCTGGCAACCAAAAAGGGGCTTAAGATAAAAGTGATTCCAGTTGATGACAACGGCCAGGTACTGCTAGACGAATATGCAAAGCTTTTAAGCCCTAAAACAAAGCTGGTATCGTTCACACAGGTATCTAATGCCCTGGGTACTGTTACGCCCGCCAAGCGCATTGCAGAGCTGGCGCACCAGGCAGGTGCAAAAGTGCTTATTGATGGTGCCCAGGCAGTATCTCACATGCGGGCGGATGTGCAGGACCTTAATGCTGACTGGTATGTATTCTCCGGCCATAAAGTATTTGGCCCTACGGGTATTGGAGTGTTATACGGTAAAGAGGCTTTGTTGAATGAAACCCAGCCATGGCAGGGCGGCGGCAACATGATTAAAGATGTTACGTTTGAGCATACAGTTTATCACGATGCCCCCGGCCGCTTTGAAGCAGGTACCGGCAATATTGCCGATGCGGTAGGCTTAGGAGCAGCTATTGATTATGTAACCAGGATTGGTATGGACCTGATAAACCAGTACGAGCATGCCTTACTGGTGTATGGCACCAGGCTGCTGAAGGATATACCGGGCATAAGGCTGATAGGCACTGCGGCCGATAAGGCAAGTGTTATGTCTTTCACACTGGAAGGCTATAAAACAGAAGAGGTTGGCGCTGCGTTGAACAAAGAAGGCATAGCTGTACGTTCTGGCCATCACTGTGCACAGCCTATTTTACGTCGTTTTGGCGTGGAAGGTACAGTAAGGCCAAGCCTTGCTTTTTATAATACCTGCAGTGATATTGACAGGTTGGTGGAAACTTTACTAAAGTTAACTGCCAACAGGAGGAAATAAAATAAAGGCCGCTTTAAACAAAGCGGCCGCATTCCTCTATAGATTGCCAAAAAAGTTATTTAAGTGGTATGTCATGTGTCTCCACATCCCAGTGGGCAAGCAGCAGTTCAAAACGGTGCTGCTCTTCTTTCACAAATGTTTCCTGGTCTGGGTATAGCTGCTTTTTATATGGCGCAGTAAGGTTTTCATCAAAAGCCAATGCCGCGGTTTTAAATACTATGGTTACCCTAAAATCCCAGCGTGTATCCTCCCCGCTATGCAGGCGGGGCGTGGCAGCGGTAATGCTGATGATGTCACCCTTTTCCTGGGCTTTTTTGAGTAAAGGGTAGTGATTCTTTTTCCATAGTGCAATAAACTCATCAGCGTGGCCCCATTTTACCCGGTAGTAGTCTTCAACAGCAAAATAGCTTTCAGATGCCGGGGCTGAAGTTTGTGCAGGCGCTTTATTTGTTAATAGCGCCAAACTGAAAAAAAGGGCAAACAACAGGTGATTTTTTTTGTGCATAGAATTATGTTTATGGGTGTTGCTGAACTATATAAAACAAGGGGCAACATATGCAACGGTATTAATTACACTGCCCTGCCTGCTTCTGTAGCAGCGGGTACTTCTATTAATTTACCTGTTTTTACATCATAAATATATCCGTACACAGGTATGTCTTTAGGTACCAGGGGATGGCCTTTTATACGCTTAACATCTTCAGTTACACTGCCGGCAAGATTTGAGATAGTAAGAAATGAAATAAATTTCGCCTCGTCAGAACCGCCGCTCTCCTCTACATTTCGCCAGCCATTAGCATCTACTGCTGCCGTCTTTAAACTTTTGGCAAGCAGCCCGCGAATAATATCATCTGTAAACAGTTCCATACCGCAATCTGTATGGTGAATAACAAACCATTCCGCAGTGCCCAGCAATTTATGAGAGATAATAAGTGAGCGGATTGCATCATCACTTGCCCGCCCGCCTGCATTTCGTATCACATGTGCATCACCTTCTGCCAGCCCCGCGTATTTTGCCGGGTCAAGCCGCGCATCCATACAGGTTAGTATGGCAAACTTTCTGCCAGGCGGCAGCGGAAGGTTTCCCTTATCCCCAAAGTTGGCTGCGTAATTTTCATTCGCCGCAAGTACTTCTCCGTGTACCTGGCTTGTTTCTTTTTGAAGCGGTGTTGACATAAAATATATTTTTTAGGAAGTAAATATAAGGGTTAATTTTATTTCCTACTAATTTGGTAGACTATTAAATTGTTATTACTTTGCGTTCAGTTTATTTAACCGTATTATAAAATTTTCTTTGCTCAAACAACTTTTCCAGCAATAACCATTTTACATGCATGCTTGTATTTGAAAAAAAATTAGCCTGCATAAGCAACCAAAAATGTAGTTATGACTGAATTAAAAGCCAATGTCTTGGTATTTGCGTCAATCATCGCCTGTATAGGTATACAGTCATGGCGGCAAATAGATGAAGGGGATAAGTTTAACCAGGCAGGCAAAAATATTATAACCATTGACTCCCACATTGACATACGGGACGATTTTAATACGCGCGGCAATGATGCAGGCAAAGAAACGGCTGACCAGATTGACCTGCCCAAGCTGGAAAAAGGCGGGCTTGACGTAGCGGTTATTGCATTGTTTGCAGACCCCGACAAGCCAACGGCTGAAAATTATGCAGCAGCCCGCCATAAAGTAGAAACTAAATACCAGGCCCTGCAACGGTGGGTAGGTAACAACCCAGGCAGGCTTGCTTTTGCAAAAAGTGCCGGTGATATTGAAAGCATTAAGAAAGAGGGAAAACACGCCATACTGCTTAGCTTTCTCAATGCTTTTTGGTTTGATAAAGACCTCTCGCTTATTGATACCTTTTATAAAAAGGGGGTACGTGTTTTTGGGTTTAACCATGCGGGTAATACCGCATTTGCTGGCTCATCGCGGCCTGTTGCCGCCTATGGGGACCTGCCCAACCAGGGGCTTACGCCATTAGGTGAAAAAGGTGTTGAACGGTTAAACAAACTGGGTATATTGATAGATGTATCACAACTGTCTACACCGGCGTTTTATAAAGTTGTACAATTAAGTCAGGTGCCTGTAGTAGCAACACACTCGGCCGTAAAAGGCATTGTGGATGCGCCCCGCAACCTGTCAGATGATGAATTAAAAGCCCTCGCGGCCAAAGGTGGTGTGGTACAGGTTGTTGCGTTTGCCGGTTATGTTAAGAAAGATTCCACCATATCGCAGGCATATCTAAATGCAGTAGCTAAACCCTTTGGCCTTACGCCGCTTAAAGATGACCCCAAAGCAAAACTAAATGCGGATGATTATAAGCGGTACCAGGCTGCTTATCTTGATTTTTCCAGGAATGAGTGGCATGCTGCCGATATATCAGACCTCATAGCAGCCATTGATTATGCAGTAAGGCTTATAGGCATTGACCATGTGGGCATCAGCAGCGACTTTAACCACGGCGGCGGTGTACGCGGCTATGCAAATGTGGGCGACGCGGCGAATGTTACAGATGCATTACTAAAGCACGGGTATAGCGAAGATGATGTGCGGAAACTATGGGGTGGCAATTTTTTAAGGGTGTTAAAACAGGCCGAACAGGCAGCGGGTAAATAAAATAATATTTATGGCAGTAGTAAATGAAAATAAGGTAAGGCTTGTTGCCTTATGGGTGTTCATTTTGTTAGTTGTTTCTGTATGGGCAGTAAGGTTGCCTATTGCTATTTTCCTGGTGGTTGATTTTTTTCTGCGCGGCTTTGGGTTAGGCAAATACAGCCCCCTGGGTGTTTTAAGCGATTTAGTGGTTGCATTGCTGCACATTGCAAACAAGCCCATTTACTTTCCGCCTAAGCGATTTGCCGCACGTATCGGCTTTATACTGTCATTGATGCTTACCGGTGCTACTCTATTGCAGCTTGAAACGCCGGCATTGGCTGTTATTTCGGTTTTTGGTTTTTTTGCTTTCCTGGAATCTTTTTTGGGTTTTTGTGCGGGTTGCCGCATTTACGCCCTGCTGCTTCAGTTAAAACTCATCAAACCTTAACACCTGTAATCTATACTAATTTGGTAGGATAACATTGCATGGCTATTTTTGCCGCCCAGCAAACCTTGTGCATCGATGATTGAACTAAGACAGGTTACAAAAAAATTCAGCAAACAAGGCGGAGAAGTAACAGCATTGCAGGATGTTTCATTTACAGTAGGCCGTGGAAAGATCTTTGGCGTTATTGGTGCTTCCGGTGCAGGAAAAAGCACCCTTATAAGGTGTATCAACCTTCTGGAAAAGCCTACATCCGGCGAGGTTATTGTGAATGGTGTTCACATGGAAAAATTATCTTTCAGCGCTTTAGTGGAAGCGCGTAAAGAGATAGGGATGATCTTCCAGCATTTCAACCTGCTCTCCTCTGCTACGGCGTTTGACAATGTGGCCCTGCCACTGCGGATAAGAAAAACAAAAGAACAGGATGTAAAAGAAAGGGTTTTGTCATTGCTTACTATGGTGGGCCTTTCAGAAAAGGCAAAAGATTACCCCGCTGCACTTTCAGGCGGGCAAAAACAAAGGGTAGCCATTGCGCGCGCGCTTGCAACTAACCCCCGGATACTGCTGTGCGACGAGGCTACCAGTGCGCTTGACCCTGCCACTACAAGGTCAATTTTAAGTTTGCTGCGCGATATTAACAGGCAGTTTGGGATAACCATCGTACTCATCACCCACGAAATGGAGGTGGTAAAAGCCATTTGTGATGAAGTTGCTGTATTAAGTGGTGGCCGGCTTGTAGAGCAGGGGCCCGTAGGCCAGCTTTTTTCAAATCCAGCGTCGTCTGTCACCGCAGATTTTATTGAATCATCTATTCATGTTGATATACCAGTGGCTTATGCAGAGCGGCTAAGCCTTGAATACGCACAAGATAAACATCCCCTGGTAAAGCTTACCATTGGCAGCCGCGCGCTTGATACACCTGTATTATCCGAAGTTTCGCGAAGGTTTACGGTAGACAACCATATTGTAAGCGCTAAGGTTGATTCCGTAGGGGGTGCAACTTTTGGCGCACTGCTGGTAGAAATAAGGGGCACCAGGCAAAATGCCCGGGATGCGATAAATTATTTTAACAATAACAACATTAAAGCGGAGGTGGTAGGTTATGTCTGAGTCTATGTTCTGGCTTATAGTGCATGGCACCATTGAAACCATAATCATGACGTTTACAGCCGGTTTTTTCGGCTTTGTTTTAGGGCTGCCTGCAGGTGTGCTATTGTTTATGACAAGGCAGGGCCAGGTGCTTGAAAACAGGCCGCTTAACAGAACGCTTGCCGTGGCAGTAAACATATTTCGCTCCATACCTTTTATTATCTTAATTGTGTGGATGATACCGTTTACCAGGGCGCTGGTAGGTACATCCATCGGTGTGCGGGCTGCACTGGTACCGCTAAGTGTAGGTGCTGCCCCCTTTATAGCCCGTATGATTGAGAATAACCTGGTGGAGGTTCCTCATGGGCTGATAGAGGCGGCAAGGGCTATGGGTGCCAGTGCATGGCAAATAGTAACAAAAGTATTACTGCCAGAAGGCTTGCCCGCCATTATCAATAGTGCTACCATTACCCTTATTACGCTGGTTGGCTACTCTGCCATGGGCGGCGCTGTAGGTGCGGGCGGCCTGGGGCAAATAGGCTACCAGTATGGGTACGTAGGGTACGATGTGGTGGTAATGAACACCGTACTGGTATTATTGGTGATACTGGTATTTATCATCCAATTTTTGGGGGACAGGATATCCCGCAGGGTTGACCACCGTAAATAAAACAAATAAAAAGTAATGAAGCAACAATTTATCAAGTACACTTTGCTGGTGTTAACTATCGCCGGATTAGTTTCAGCATGCGGTAATAAACAAAATGACCCGCACTCTATTAAAGTTGGTATTGAAAGCGGGCTGGAATACAAGGTGGCCGAGGTTGCTAAAAAAGTGGCAAAAGACAAGTATGGGCTAAATGTTGAACTGGTGCAGTTTAATGATTATGTGATGCCTAATGTGGCCCTTAATGAAAAGGATATTGATGTAAATGCGTACCAGCATAAACCCTTTTTAGATGTACAGAGCAAAGAAAGGGGCTATCATTTTGCTATACTGGCCAATACATTTGTATATCCTATAGCTGGTTATTCCAAAAGCATTAAATCGCTGACTGAACTAAAAGATGGCAGCACCATTGTAATACCCAACGACCCTACCAATGAGGGGCGCAGCCTGCTTTTACTGCAAAAGCAGGGACTGTTAAAGTTAAAAGATGGTGTAGGCATACTGCCCAACATAACCGATATTGTAAGTAACCCAAAACAGCTGAAGATAGTGGAACTGGAAGCGCCGCAATTGCCCCGTGCCCTGGACGATCAAAATGTTGCTATTGCCATTATTAACAGTAATTTCGCGGTGCAGGTAGGGCTGATGGCTTTAAAGGATGGCCTGTTTGTAGAAGATAAAGATTCGCCTTATATGAACCTGATTGTTTCGAGGGAAGATAACAAGGATGAGGAAAAAGTAAAAACCTTCATAAAAGCATTTCAGTCGCCTGAAGTGGCCGCTGCCGCTGACTCAGCCTTTAAAGGGGGCGCTATTAAGGGATGGTAGGCTTTACAACATAATGCATAAAACTTACGATATAATGGTGCTGGGGCTTGGTGCCAATGGCAGCTCTGCCCTGTACCAGCTTTCCAAAACGGGTTATAAAGTAGCCGGTATTGACCAGTTTACACCGCCGCATACCAAAGGCTCTTCCCACGGCCAAAGCCGTATTATACGCCAGGCATACTACGAAAGCCCGCTATACGTACCATTTTTAAAACAGGCCTATCACTATTGGCACCAGCTGGAGGCAGAAACGGGCCAACAGCTATTGCTGCAAACAGGTGGCCTTATGCTGGGGAGCAGTGATAGTGTTTTGGTAACCGGGGCGCGCCTGAGTGCCGTAACCCACCAGGTACCTTTTGAATACCTGGCGGCTGCAGAAATAAAAGAACGCTTTCCTGCGCTTAAGCCGGAAGAGGATACCGTGGCCATACTGGAAAAAGAAGCAGGCATTTTATATCCCGAAAAATGTATTGAGGCTTTTTTACATTTAGCAAATCAACATGGCGCGGCATTACATTTTAATGAGCCGGTGCTTAAAATTATACCCGGCGCAACGTCTGTTGATATAATTACGGCCAATAACCGCTACACCACACAACGGCTTATTGTAAGTGCCGGGGCATGGCTAAACCAGCTTTTGCCGGGCTTACAGCTACCACTTACTGTTGCCAGGCAGGTGCTTTTCTGGCTGAAAGATGAGGCTGGTGAACCTAAGCCTGCCTTTAGCCCAAAACAGTTGCCCATTTATATATGGGAATTTATGCCGGGCAAAATGTTTTACGGCTTTGCTAACCTGGGTGAGGGTATAAAAATAGCTATGCACCACCAAGGCAGGCCAGTAGAGCCGGGACTTTTACAAAACGATGTTTCTGAAAGCGAGGTGGAGGATATTAAAAATCTTGCGCATGCCTACCTGGATATAAACCCGGTGCTTAATTATGCTGCTACCTGCATGTACACCAATACCCCTGATGAAGATTTTATTATTGATTTTCATCCCCAACACCCAAATATCATTATAGCCAGCCCATGTTCAGGCCACGGTTTTAAGTTTGCCAGCTTTACAGGTAAAATATTGGCAGATATGGCCACAGGCTTTCCTGTTGCTGAAGATATCAGCCCATTTTCTATCAGCCGTTTTAAGGCCTGATTACTAAATTATTTTTTTTAGTTACCCATCAAACTTTATATTTGTCTACCAATTTAGTGGACTTATTATTTTATGACTGAATTATTAACACACGACAGCTTACTACAACATAAAAAAATGCCGGTGTTTTCAAACGCGGTGCTCATTTCGTGTTGTTGCTTTTAGCGCAGCTATCAATCCTCACACACTATTTATTTCCAGCAAACTTCACCCCATAAAAAGCATTTTCATATTCAAACAACAGACCATGAAAGGAGAACAAAAATCATTTAACCTGGGTAATACCATTACCCGTGAACAGCTGGATTTTTTTGCCAAAAACGGATACATACAGTTTAAAAATTTTACCAGCCGGGATGATGCGCAAACACTTGTTGCAGAGGTGCAGGATGTACAGCGTTTCCTGGTACGAAACGAGGTAACGAAAGTGAACGGCATTCCCTTAAAATATGGTAAGGATGTAGATGGGCACCCGCTGGTGCAGCGCATTGCTTTTGCGTCACAGTTTTCGGCAGCGCTGCGCGATTTTGTTCAGCAGGACAGGCTGCAATTATTAAAGGCGTTTTTAGGGCCTTACGAAGGACGTATAGGTGAATCAGAAAAAGATGGGCTGGTAGTAAACCACTACTTAAATACCGGCGAAAGTGAATACACAAGGCTTGGCTGGCATACAGATAGCCCCAGGGATTTGTTTATGGGCTCACGCATTATGCCTATGCTTAATGTTGGGCTTCACCTGGATGATTGCCCTGCTTCAAATGGCGGGTTGCGTGTGCTGGCAGGTACGCACAAGCAACATTTGCTCCGTTTGTTGTTCCGCAAAAAATACTTTGTTGACCATACACCTGATAAAAACGAAACCAGTTTTGATATTGCTTCAGGCGACCTTACTGTACATGATGGCAGGCTTTGGCACCGTGTGCAGCAATCGCCTGCTATTGGTGAAGCCAGCAGGAGAAGGGTATTGTATATACCGGTGGTAACAGGGGCTTACCGGCCTAAGCATAGTAACAGCGCTACCCCCTTTTACCATAAACTGGGTAGCCTGGGCAGCATAAACCCGTTTAAAAATAAGGCCAAAGAAATTATAAGGGAGCCAGCCTTACAACCAGTGGCCGAACCGGTTCGTGCATAAACCATAGCGCTGGTATATGATGGATGCCTTTAATTTTAAAATACAATAAACATTATGAGACTTAACAAACGAAAAATGATTACTTCCATAGTCGTAGTTGTTATAACATGTTGTTATAAAACCGGCCGCGCACAGGATGCAGTGGTAGCCTCACCAAAACCGGATTTATTGTTTACCAGCCCTGATGCTACACTTAATAAAAACAAGCAGGTTACTTACCATATTGTAAAGGATTTATTAGAGTGCGGGCACTGGGAGTTGGCAGATAAATATATTGCCGAAGGCTATATACAGCATAACCCTAATGCAGCTAATGGCAGGGCTGCGGTAGTAAAGTTTTTTACCGAAATACTTAAGGTGAAGGCAACACCCATACCTGAAAAAATGAAGTCTAAAATAGTATCGGTATTGGCTGAAGGTGATCTGGTAGTAGTGGCGTACGTAAAGGAAGAAAAAAATAAAAGCACTGGTGCACTTTATACTACGACCTGGTTTGACCAATGGCGCATTATTGACGGCAAGGCAGTTGAGCATTGGGATGGTGCCACTTTGATGCAATAACAGGGTTTGACTGTAGGCAGCCTGTTAGATGCTTTTATTTAAGTATAAACACACCTGTCTATTCTTTTAACGATTTCAATCTTATTATTTACTCTTAATCACGGTAAAAGAATACTTTTTGCCTGTTTTTTTAACGGCTTTCAGTACTGCAGAAGTCACTTCGTATATACTATCTGCAGAATGCCTCAACTGTAGCATTGCACGCCCTGAATGATTTTTAATATCATCACCCAAACTGGCAAAAAACGATTTTGCCAGTTCTTCTTTAAGTAGTACCAGGTCTGCTATATTCGTTTCCTGTGATGCAATTTCTGTAATAAAAATGGGCATATATCAACATTTTACAATTAGACTTCATTATGAGGTTGGCGTAAAACGTTGTGTAAAGAAAACGGAAGGTAGTTATTTTTTATTTAAGTCTACTAAATTAGTAGACTTTATTTTAAAGATGATTATCTTGCACTCATGTCACACTATATAAACAAAAAATTTTTACCCGGCCTTGTCTTATTATTCTTTTGCAGCAGTATTATCCATGCACAAAAAAAAGTGGTTAATAACCCACTATTGCAGTTAATAAAGGAAGCTTACATATATGGCTATCCCATTGAACAATCATACCGCATGTATGTAACCCTGCCGGATAACACAGGGCAAACCAAAAGGCTGTATAATCATTTTTCTTACGCAGGCAAGCTTGCAACCGCTACGGAAGACAATGCAGCTAAAATTGCTACCTATAAAGCCACCCGTAACCGCGGTGGTGCGGGCCCCAATAATGACACACCTTATTTTGGAAGCTTACTGGACCTGACCGATGGGCCAATTGTGCTTACCGTACCTGATTTTCAGCACCGTTATTACAGTTTTCAGTTCATTAACTTTTTTAATAAAAATGTGTACTATATCGGGTCAAGCTTTGGTGACAGCACCGCAGCAAGGTACCTGCTTATTGGGCCAGGGTGGAATGGGAACATACCCGCGGGGCTAAAAGCTGTACACCTTAACGATAACCATCTTAACCTGTTTGGGCGTGTATTGGTTGAGGACGACTCTGCTGACATAAAAAATGTTATTGCCCTGCAACACAAGGCGAGCTTAACACCATTGAAATACTGGCCCGCCCAGGAAGGGGCTTATGGCGGAGATGAACACGCTGAATTCCCCGCTTTTTATAATAACATCGATAGTTTTTTTTACAACCTGCAAAATGCGTTTCGTTTAAGCCCCCCACCGGCTGAAGATAAAGCTGTAATTAATAAACTGCGTGCTATAGGTGTTACAGGCAGCAGGGGATTTGCCTGGAGCAACTTTGACAAGGCAACGCAACAGCTTATACATAACACTTTAGTATCAACAGACTCGCTGCTGGATGCAGAAGGCGCCAGTGGGGATATTAGCTTTGGTAACGGCTGGCAGCGTACCAACCCAAAGGTGGGTAACTGGGGTACCGATTACTGGAATGAAGCGCTGTATATAAAGCACGGGTTTTATGCAGGCCATAACGAAACAGAATGTTTTTATATCGTTCCCGTATCCAGGGAAGGGCATGGGTACTTTAAAGGCGACCACAAATACAAAGTTCATTTTGCTAAAGATTCGTTTCCGCCGCTGGGGGCTAAGGGGTTTTGGTCAATGACGGCGTATGAGGTGCCCGGGTACTTCCTGCTGCCCAACCCTATTCACCGTGCCGCCATACGCGACCGTACAAAAAACCTGCAATACAACCCTGATGGGTCGCTGGATATATACCTGCAGGCAGATTCGCCCGGCCCCGGCAAAGAAGCCAACTGGTTGCCTATTGCCAAAACAGAATCTACGGTTACTTTTAGGGTTTACCGCCCCAAACCAGCCTTACTAAAAAATGAGTATAGGCTATCTCCAATAGTGGAAATTCAATAGTCAACACTTTTTATGCGCTCTTTACCAGTGAGTACCTGTTTTATTGCCATTGCTTGCCTTTTTTGTCTGCCGGTAGTGGCACAATTAAGGGGAGGCCAGCCAAATATTGTATTGATTGTTTCAGACGACCACGGCAGGGAAGCAGTGGGTTGCTATGGTAATAAAGTTGTTAAAACACCCAATATAGATGCATTGGCAAGGGAGGGTATTTTGTTTACCAATGCCTTTGCTACGGTGGCCAGCTGCAGCCCCAGCCGGTCTGTATTATTATCCGGCGTATACAGCCACAGCAATGGCATGTATGGCTTGCAAAACAGGGAGCACCATTTCAGCGCTTTTGACAATGTTCAATCATTACCGGTATTGCTGGAGAAGGCGGGTTACAGAACGGCACGCATAGGCAAATATCATGTAGGGCCGGATAGTGTATTTCGGTTTCAAAAAATACTCATGGGGGCTATTGTAGATGATCCCAACTCTATCGGCAGAAGCCCTGTACTGATGGCTGACCTGTGCGATGATTTTATAAAAGATACATCCGGGCGGCCATTTTTTTTATACTATGCCACGGATGACCCACACCGCAGCAGCACCTTTCTGCCTAATGGAAAACCTGATTTTGGTGGCAAAGTACCAAACGCTTTTGGTAACCGTAAAAAAGGGTACCCACAGGTAAATGAAATTACCTATAAACCGGAAGACGTTATTGTGCCGCCTTACCTTACTGACACTAAAGGAACCAGGCAAGAGCTGGCGCAATATTATCAATGCATCAGCAGGCTGGACCAGGGCATTGGCCGGCTGATAAAACATTTGAAAGATGCAGACAAATGGGATAATACCGTGATTATTTATTTATCAGACAACGGTGCACCTTTCCCAGGCTCTAAAACAAATACCTATGAACCATCGCTGCGCCTGCCTTGCATCATGAAAGTGCCCGGCTCAACCACCAAAAATCTTGTACAGGATGCTATGGTATCCTGGGTGGATATAACCCCTACACTGCTTGATTTTGCAGGCGCTTTGAAGGATACAAACCTGGTGCAAGGCCGTTCTTTTAAAACCATCTGCGGGCAGCAACATGTAACGGGGTGGGATGAAGTGTATGCATCGCATTCCTTCCACGAGATTACCATGTATTATCCCATGCGTGTGCTGCGTGAAAGAAAGTTCAAACTTATTTATAACCTGGCTAATGATATTACTTACCCGTCTTCCATGGACCTGTATAACTCCTACACATGGCAATGGTTACAGTTGCATCACATCACTACCTTAGGAAAACCCGATACAACAGTACCTGCACCGCCCAAAATTTGAATTATATGACCTGGAAAAAGACCCGGATGAATTGCATAACCTTGCCGCAGACCCTGCATATAAAAAAGAACTGGAGCGAATGAAGGTTAAGCTAAAAGTTTTTCAGCAAAAAACGAATGATCCATGGGTTAGTAAGTGGGCGTTTGAATAACGCGAAAATAATAACATGTTCCGAGGCATTGGTTACTGTAAAAACAGCAAGAACCAGCTTGTTATATAAATACTAAGCAATAATTTTAGTTCAAACAATTACTGTAAAGTATGATAAAAAATATATTATGGCTGTTGCTGTTGGTCATTGCCGCGGCAGGCCGTATTGGCGCGCAAACTCCATTGCATGATTCCCTGAAGAAATTTGTCCATCTGCAAGGCATGGTAAAATCCATCTCGCAGGCCTCGCTGAGCCCGGATGGCCGCAGCATTGCGTGGAGTGCCGATGGCGCGGATGGGTCGCAGGTTATCTTCAGGGCCCCGCTGGATGAACCGGGTAAGGCTGTGCAAGTATCCGCCGGGCCCATTTCGGGCCATTTTAACGAGACGGAGCCGGAGTGGTCGCCAGACGGGCGGCAGCTGGCCTTCCTCACCGACTGGCCAGATCATGGGCAATTGCAGGTATGTGTGGCCGATGTCGCTGGTGGTGCGGCCCGTGTACTGACGCAATTTAATGGTTATATATCCAGGCTACGCTGGTCGCCTGATGGCGCTTACCTGTCGGTTTTGTATGTTGAAAAGTCCAGCCGGGAACCCTCGCCTATGGCTGCCGTGAATAAACCGGTCGGCATCATTGATTCGATGGTGAACAGGGATATCCAACGTATTGCAGTCATCAATATCTTGCAAAAGCAGGTGCGGCAGCTGACACCCCCAGATAAATATGTATTTGAATATGACTGGGACCCGGCCAGCAGGCAGCTTGCCTATACCGCAGCTGCACCGCCCGGTGATGACAACTGGTATATTGCAGGGCTGTATACCCAGCGATTGAATGATTCCGCTGCCCGGCTGGTTTATCAGCCTCAATGGCAGATAGCGGTGCCGCGTTGGTCACCCGATGGCAAGCAGATTGCTTTCATCGAAGGATTAATGAGCGACCAGGGAGGTACGGGAGGGGAGATTTTTCTGATTCCTGTGCCTGAGGGGTCTGCTGGAACCCCGGGAGGACAACCGAGGAATCTTACGCCAGGGGTACCTTACACACCATCCTGGCTATGCTGGCGTAATGATGGTAACCTGATTTTTACCGCCTTTGATGGGGCGGCTTCCACTATCAACCAATTAAATGTTGCCAATGGCTCTATTAGTAGGCTTTGGCAGGCTGATGCATCAATACAGGCATCATCCGAACAGATGAGCATCGCCGTGGGCGGCCTTGCCAGCAAGCAGGTCTTTGCCTTCACCCGCATGGGCTGGAATGTGCTGCCGGAAATATGGGGCGGCCCACCGCCTAAGTTAAGTCGGATCACGCAGCTGAACACTGCTGTACCCCTGCCACTTCCTAAAGCCGAAAATATCGAATGGGTTTATGAAGGCCACCATGTGCAGGGATGGCTGTTATATCCCAGTGATTATGACCCAAAGCACAGCTATCCACTGCTGGTAAATGTGCATGGAGGCCCGGCGTGGATAGCAACACCTACCTGGAGTGCGCCTGATTTTAATGCTACTTATTTTACCCGGCAGGGATATTTTGTATTTTTCCCCAATGCCAGGGGCAGCTACGGCCAGGGAGAAGCCTTCACACGGGCAAACCGGCGTGACTGGGGCTATGGTGACGTGCGCGATATATTGTGCGGGGTGGATACATTGCTGCACCGCTATCCGATTGATTCTTTGCGCATGGGCATTATGGGATGGAGCTATGGGGGCTCTTCCGCCATGTTTGCAGTGACGCAAACGCACCGGTTTAAGGCTGCCGTAGCAGGAGCAGGCGCAGGGGACTGGGTTAGTTACTATGGCCAGAATAGCATTGACAAATGGATGCAATCCTATTTTGGTGCTTCGCCTTATGACGACCCTGCAGCTTATCAGAAAGTATCGGCAATGAGTTATATTAAAAATGTAAAGACGCCGGTTTTGCTGGTGGTAGGTGAGTTAGATGGAGAAGCGCCATCCGTACAATCTATGCAGTACTGGCATGCACTGAAAGAATTGAGCGTGCCCACTTCACTCGTTATCTACCCTGATGAGGGGCATGCTTTCCATAAGATGGAAAACCAGGTTGACGTGGTGGCACGTACGATTGAATGGTTTAACCGATGGCTGAAACCGCGGTAGATTATTGTCACAGGGATGGCGAAGCGCCATGCATACCAAGTGATAAAATTTTTGAACTTTGAATGGACTTTTGTAATTTCTCACCAGCGCTTAACAATACTAAAATTTTGCAAATGCCTTTAAAATAATCTAAAATTAACTATAGGGACGTAAAATATATGTAATTTTATTCTGGTCTAATGAGAACCAGAAGGTGACCATAGTTGAAATTACACGCCTAAGTTGTTGAAAAAATTGCATTTAGAAAGCTTAAAGGTCGGGCAGTCATCCCGACATTACCATACAAAGAGGCAATCTTCATTAAGGTTGCCTTTTTCTTTTATATTCCAAAACCTGCCCCTAGGTTGGGATTGCCTAAAAAGAATATTAGCTTTTTCAGTTCGAAATGTATTATTCTCCTTATTGTATAAGACTCCTTCCGGAAAAATTAGATATTGAAGTTTTTGCTTGTTCTCAAAATCGCCTGAGGCCCACATTTGTACTGTCGTTGAGTCGCGTAAAGGAGCATTATTCCCGCTAAAGCTTATTGTTTAATGCATTGGGTTGTTGCTAAGAATATTTGAAATGATGTATAACCGCCGAGGTATTTATTACTAAGCCCTTCGGTTGCATCAATAGCATATTGCCATTTGCATCATATTGGAGGCTATCAATATTAAAGTCCATTTGGGCACCGTTATTAAAACTACTTCCTATTGATTGCGAAAAATCATCTTTCAACAATCTGTTGGTATTGTCAAAGGCATATTCGTATACCTTTGCGGTATCATCTCCCTGACTTTTCCAAATAATACTCGCGACAGTTCCATTTACTTTACTTTGATTAAAGCCAAAGTCATAGCTGATATCTATTCCAAACCAATGAGCGGTGCTTTTAGGCTGAACAAAAAATAGTTGAAGTATAAGAGATATTAGGGCGGGTCCGAGGTACGATAACTTGCCCGTTATTGTATATTCATCCCTTAAGCAGCCGGAAGACATAACAATTTGTTTTCCGGATGGCGCCAACCTGTTTATCCGCAAAACGACATCTTTCCCTGAATTAAAGGACGTTTTATCTCACATTTTTTTAACTCCCTGGAAAAGCGGCCTTTATTATCCTTCAATTTCTCAATTTGTTGTAAATAATTAATTTTTTGCAAAAAATCACCCTGAAAAAGATAAAAGTTATTAATATGAGAATTGGACGATTATTGCGGGGTTCCTGATAACGCAAGTGCCTGCAACAACTTTTCGTGCAGCAAAGGTTTTATCAAGCATCCTTTTATGAATGAAAAGCCGCCTGACTTTGCGATATCAACAACATCCGCAGCAGGGCATACAAGATAAAGTTCAACGTTTTTTACGATGGATTCTTTCAGCTGCTCATACGCGTTTAAAAATTCACACTCATTCAGCAACGCGATGTTAATATCAAGAAAGATGACATCGGGCAATACACGCCCTGACTTTATAGTGGCAGCCAGGTATGCAAATGCCTCCTTGCCGCCCGAGCAAATAGTTGCATCTTTGACCAGGCCTGATGCCTCCATGATCTTTTTTGTATTAAAATTGTATAACGGCCTGTCCTCAACCAGGAGTACGCTTAATTTAACTGTTCGCATAACCTTTTTTTAAAGTTATATTGACCATTTTCTTTGTAATGCCAATCGGCTAATTGGCTATAATTTTGTCCTTTCCGGAACGTATCTGCACCTACTTTATTTGCAATTGTAGTACTGTGATTGATAGTGCCGGCGCGGTATATATAAAGTGGTTACTAACGCCTTTAAAAACAGTAGTAGCCGGGATAATTTTTTCGGGCTCAATAATGCTGTTTGTATCACCCGGTTTATCACCTTTAATAGTTACCAATGCCGCTTCCGGTAATATTTTTGCATCGCTATCCATAGCTATATGCAGGGCCTGGCTTTTACTTATAGTATTTACCACTTTTAAATAAATGATACCCGTTGTATCATTCATAGTTGCCGAATAAAAAAGCGTTGGGACCCCCCTGGTTTTTATCCCGTCAGCACTGTCCTTTTTTGTTAGCGGCCGGTTTTGAACAGGTACGTGTTCAAAGGTTGCCGGCACGATCTTATTGCCAAGATAGCGGCTGAAGGTTTTTTGTACGTAATACGAAGGGGAACCATAGCTGTTCAATGCATCATAACCTATCAGGTCCGAATCCCATTGCCATGCCTTTGGCGCAGTGGCCGTAGCTTTATTTATATTCACAAACAATGGGGCATAGCAGGACATGATCACCAAATCCGAATTGCGCTCCATACCGGTCATCCATGCTGCATCGCCCAGTGCGGCATTTAAGTTTGTTGTGGGCAGGCCTTCCCGTGTTGCCCATTCACCCACAAATATTTTAGGGCCGTCGCGGTCATATTTATCATATTGCGAAGCATTTGCCCACATTTCCCAGGCGTCGCGGTAATAATGTTCATCCACTATTTCAGCAAGCTTGCCTGTTATTTTCATAGAAGGGTATTGGGCATCAGCAATTGTTGAAATACATTTTAATTGAGGGTATCTTTTTTCAATGGCTGTCCTGAATTGCTTAAATCGTCCGTCGTAACTATTGGACCTGTCAAACCAGTCTTCATTACCAATCTCCACATATTGAAGTTTGAATGGCTTCGGATGACCACCGGCGGCACGTTTGGCACCCCAGTAGGTAGTAGTATCACCTGTCACGTATTCTATCTCGTCAAGCGCATCATCAATGTAAGGCTTTAATAACGGGCCTGCATCCACATGGTCGCCGCTAAGCGAGTAGCCTGCATGCACTGCCAGCACAGGCTCCGCGCCCATGTCTTCGCACCAGTTCAAAAACTCAAGCAGGCCCATACCATCAGACGGGCGATAACCCCATGAGCCTTTATGGCCGGGCCTGTTTTCCAGTGGGCCAAGTGTTGATTTCCAGGGAAAGGCATCGGTGAGTAAAGGGCCTTCCAAAAAATTACCACCGGGAAAACGCAGGAAGGTTGGTTTCATATCAACCAGCATCTGCATAATATCCACCCTGTTACCATTGGGACGATTGTTATAGGTAGCCGGGAACAGGGAGACAAGGTTGAAATAATATAAACCAGTGCGGGTGGTAGAAATAACAAAACGTGCGTCTTTTATTGGCTGAATACCAGCCGTTGTTGTTAAGGTAAGTTCATATTTTTTCCAGGAATCACTGTTTTCCAAATTGACGGTACCTGACGCAAACACCGTTTTGCCATCATTGCTCTCGATAGTCACGGTTATGGGGCCGGCCGTATTATTTTCTATATCCGGTAGCGGCGGTGTTGCAGGTTTTGGTTCCCAGGGCCACCGGAATGGGGGCTTGCGTGCCGTTCCTTTCATATAAAATGATGCTGTATAACTGGCAAACGGTTTTACAGGAATTCCCCAAAAACCTTCATTGGCAATGCCAACCCTGCCGGAGACTTTTTCAACGGTCAGCCGCAAGCATGTTGAAAGTGCGCCGTTTATAGCCAGTCCACGTTCGTCAATGGGGATGTGTTCTTCATTCGCCGCAACAAGGTGAATATCTGAACTGTCAGCCGGGCTATCTTTTACCAGGCTCCATCCTTCGGGCGTTGACTTGTTATCTTTAAATATCCTGTTACGTAACAGCTCCGCGTACAAACCACCATCGTAGGAGTGATTGATCTCTTCGGTCATCAACCCGTATAATGTCGGGCTTACTTTTGCGCCCTGTTGATTAAGATGCAGCGTGAGGGATGGTGTTTGGGCCTGCGTCTTCGTGCATAGCAATACCAGTAGGGCTACTAAACTAATAATTCTTGTTTTTTTCATTGTATGGCTATTGATCTTCAGAGATATTGTTGCTTATGTGGAAGTAATCAAAATCAGCATATCCGCCGGTTCGTATTGTAGCATAATTGAACAGCCCGAAACGGTAGCCCATAAAGTGGGGCAGCGTATATTTCATCTTTAACACCGGTCCAACAGGCCGCCATATTTTGCCATCCAGGCTATAATAAAAGCGGGCGGTATCTGTAAGTTCTCTAAAATCACAGGATGCTTTTAACCATACAGCGTTTTGATTAAGCAATAACCCGTTTCCCGAAAGGCCTGCCGCAGCGTTTCCGGCTACTACATATTTTTGACCGTTTTTTACCTGCACGCCAGCCAGCCCGTATTGCTGCTGCAGCAATGCCAGTCCGGCAAAATCACCATCTTTCATACCGTTTACATCAAGCTTGATTGTGCCGGTGCACACCGGGCCGATGGTCCGCTGGGTGAGTGTATTCCGGGCGAGTAAAAATGATGTATCCAAACGCCCTGTGGCAAGGCGCAGGAAACCCTTTCTTTGGGTAAGTGACCACAAGCTGTTATCCGGGTTATGGTTCCACTGCCAAACCAGCGGCAGTTCCGGCTCGCCTTTACCACGGTTAAATTCATCGGAGGCCACAATGCCGGGTATTAGGCCTTTGCTCACCGGCAGGCTAATCGTGTCAGGTACTTTGCCATTATCGCCCAGCACAGGCCAGCCATCCTGCCATGTAACAGGAACCAGCCAGGGTATACGGCCTACCGCACCGTTATCCCTGAAAAGATAAGCATACCATTTTCCTTCTGGTGTGTTTACAATTCCTCCCTGCGCAATACCCCTGTCCGCCAGGGCTACCCGGCCCTCCCATGGGCCTGTGATCCTGTCGGCACGGTGTACAATAACCGTACGCATTCCTCCCTTTGGCCAGGCGATGTTGAACAGGTAGTATCTTCCGTCTATCTTAAAGAGTTGTGAGCCCTCTGCGCCCAGGCCAATATTGGCGCCCGCCGGGGCACTTGCATTATCTACCAACACCTGGTCAAGACCGCCCCGTTTGATGCCTGAAGCATCTTCGTTTAATTCTATGATTTTCAATCTGCCGTTACCATAAACAAGGTAGACACGACCGTCATCATCAAAAAATAAGGAATGGTCGTGCAGCGCAGGGCGGAAGCTCACCTGCTTCCAGGGGCCTTTTTCAATATTCCTGGTGGTAAAAATATATGTCTTCCCGGTGGTCTGTGCAAAAGTGGTAACGTAAAATGTGCCGTTATGGTAACGCAGCGAACTGGCCCACGAACCCTTGCCATAGGCGCTTTTGCCATTAGTGAGGTTTAATTCATCCACATTGGCAAGTGTGTCGTATGCGCAGCTGACGATAGACCAATTAACCAGGTCAGTTGAGCGCATAATGGGCAGGCCGGGGCTCATATGCATGGTAGTGCTGCTCATGTAATAATTATGACCTACCCTGATGATGGACATGTCAGGCACGTCTGTATAGATCACAGGGTTTACAGCCTGACCTTCAACCTGTATACTATTAGCTAATATTACAGCCAGTATCATTGTCAACCGGGAATAAAATAATTCTCTCATCGTTGTTGTTTTGTTTTGCCCTTTAGACTAAGTGCTAATTAGCCATGGCTACAATTTTTGGCTTTGTGGTTTAAATAACATCTGCGTATACATGTATAACCCGTCTTTCCACACTTTAAAGTCATGTACACCGGGTTCGATATAATACATGTGCGGAACGTTTTTAAGCAAAAGGTAGTCGTGTGTACGCCGGCTGAATGACAGCAAGCCATCACTTGCGCCGCAGGAAATCCATAAAAGCTTCAGTTGCTCAGCCGCCACCTGCGGGTTTGGCAGCAGGTCTTCCGGCCGTTTGGTATTAGGGGCTGCTGAAAATGCCCCAACCCAGGCAAATTTATCCAGGTGGCCAAGCCCGAAATTGAGCGACTGGCCGCCGCCCATGGACAAACCGGCAACAGCCCGCTGTTCCCTGCCCGTATACGCCGGGTAATGTTTTTCTATATACGGTATAAGGTCGTTTAGCAGGTCCTGTTCAAAGGTTGCAAAAGCTTTCACTTTTGCACTGTCAAATATATTTCCGGTAGCGCGGTCATCTTTCATAGCACGGCCATTGGGCATTACCACTATCATCGGCGCTATTTTTTTACCTGCATACAGGTTGTCCAGTATAATTTGCGGGTGGCCTCCATTTAACCACTCTTTTTCATCACCCCCAATGCCATGCAGCAGGTAGAGTACCGGGTATTTCTTTTTTTTTGTGTAACCCGGCGGTAAATAAATCAGCGCTTTCCGGTTCACCCCTACTGTTTTCGAGGGGTAGGATATTGTATCTATACTTCCATGAGCAATACCATTTTGCAGGGAATCAAAACCCGTAGGCGGCCGGCGCATCGCTTCAAGTGCCGCGCCATCCTGCGCAAGCAGCGGTTGCATAGCCGCTGCATAACGCCGCCCCAGCTCCCGGTAACCCTCCGCATTAAAATGGAGATGATCTGAACCTGCGGTACAACCAGCCGAAGAGATAACATGTGCATTGGTAACTACTTCCGGCAGCCGGTCAATAATATTATTCATGCCTGCACATACACCCCCTTGGTCTGTATGAACAACCTCGCCGGCCAAAAGGGGCACCGCAGCACCATCCAATTGCAGGTCTTGCAGCAAACTATTATAAACGGTCTTTACTTTCACAGGCCAGGTACTGTCATTGGTATTCGATTCGCCCTGGTGCAGCAGAATCCCTTTGATTACGCCGTCTTTTTGGGCAAGCCTGGCCATCTCTACCAGCCTTTCATAAGGATCACCTTTATATGAGGCGATAATGTTTTTCATCCAGCCGGGAGCGGTGGCCGCATAAGAGGGGAAACTATCCTTTTCAAAAAGCTCAATTTTGCAGCCTGCTACGGCAACATGCACAATACCAATTTTGATACCCGCGGGTAGTGTTGCAAGAAGTGCCCTGCCAAAGTAATCAACCGGTGTTAAACCGGTATTACAACGGCACAAAGGCGGTGTTGCGGTATACCAGTTACCCTTTTTCCTGTTTAGTTGCGGGCAGTCTACGGCTTCCATCACCCTGAACCGGCTGTCGGTTACCGTATCCTGCGGCTCATACTTTGCGTTGCCTTCCATATTGGACTGGCCAAAACAAAGAAAGATGTAAAATTTCGGGTCCTGGCTAAAAGCTGTATTTGTAAATAATATAGTGATCAGAAGCGGCAGCAATGTTTTTTTGGCGCAAAAGGCAAACCTTCTTTTCATACAACAACGCGTTAATTTATTTGTCAATCTGACGTTTATTAGTAGGCTCAAAAATATTGCGATCTTTAATAGACCGCACTCAAACTATTTTTCACACTAAATATACATAAAAAGTAAATATATGCAACCGATTGCATTAATTTGGTGAAATAATTTTTTTGTTAGTGCGAATACTGGCTGTAGGTAAATATTTTATTATCAAATTTATCATGCGATATTTTGGCTTCTTATATCCACATCAGAAAGCAGTTAAACATACGTTTTATAACTAACGATAATTACCGGCTGATAAACTGTAACAATATGAAAAAAGCTATTTGTTTAATATCCATATCCCTGCTGTATTTAGGATTCAAGGGTACTGCGCAGGTTTCGCCATCTTTAAAACTCTGGTACAATCAACCTGCAGGCAATGTATGGGAAAATGCTTTACCTATTGGCAACGGCCGTGTTGGAGCCATGATTTATGGTAACACTGATACGGAAACTGTGCAGTTGAATGAGCATACGCTTTGGAGCGGCAGCCCCAACCGGAATGATAATCCGGCTGCGTTAAAAGCTTTGCCCGAGATAAGGCAATTAATATTCGCGGGGAGATATAAAGAAGCAGACAGGCTTGCCGGTAAATCAATTATTTCCACAACATCGCAGGGCCAGATGTTCGAGCCTTTGGGCAGCCTGAGACTTGCATTCAGCAACCAGGCATTTATCAGTGACTATCGCCGTGAACTGGATATTGAACGTGCAGTTACCAAAACAACTTATATAGCTGGTGGAGTTACTTATAGCCGTGAAGCTATTGCTTCTTTACCGGCCAGGGTTATAGTGCTTCACTTGACGGCCAATAAACCAAATAGTCTATCTTTTACCGCTTTTTTTGATACGCTCCAACCTCATGCGACCAAAACAGCAACAGGTAGCCAGCTTTTTATTACAGGTACAACTATTGATCACGAGACAGTGTCGGGCGCGATCCGGTTTAAGGGCATTGCACGGTTAAAGCTAAATGGCGGAACGGTTACAGCAAATGACAGTATGCTGACTGTTGAGAAAGCCAGCGAGGTGACGATTTATATTTCAGTAGCGACCAATTTCAACAATTATCATGACATCAGCGGGGACGAAAACAAAAGGGCTGAAGCTTACTTAAACAACGCCTACCCTCAATCATTCCAGCAACTGTTGGTAAAACATATAACAGCTTACCAACGTTATTTCAACAGGGTAAAGCTTAACCTGGGTACAACGGCTGCTGCCGAACTGCCAACAAATGATAGGCTCAGTAATTTCAGGGAAGGCAATGATCCTGCCTTTGTAACGCTTTATTATCAATACGGGCGTTACCTGCTTATCTCATCGTCGCAACCCGGTGGCCAGCCTGCCAACCTGCAGGGCATTTGGAATAACCGGCTATACCCACCGTGGGATAGTAAATACACCATAAACATCAACGCTGAAATGAATTACTGGCCTGCTGAAAAGACCAATCTTGCCGAGCTGCACGAGCCCTTCTTACAGATGGTAAAAGAATTAGCTGAAACAGGCGCGCAAACAGCAAAAGATATGTATGGCGCGCGGGGATGGATGGCTCATCACAATACTGATATTTGGCGTACAAACGGCGCTGTTGATGGGGCCTTGTGGGGCATATGGAGTAACGGTGGCGGCTGGGCAAGCCAGCACCTTTGGGAACATTACCTGTATAGCGGCGACAAAAAATACCTGGCATCAATTTATCGTGTGCTGAAAGGCGCCGCGCTTTTTTATACGGACTTTCTGGTAGAGCATCCACAATATGACTGGCTGGTGGCAAACCCTGACATGTCACCCGAAAATTCACCAGCCGGCCATGAAGGCGCTTCTATTACGGCAGGTTCAACAATGACGAACCAGATTGTTTTTGACGTATTCAGCACGGTGATTAAAGCTGCGGGAATTTTGCATACAGATGCTGCTTTTGCAGATACCCTTAAAAGGCTTCGGCAAAGGCTGCCGCCAATGCACATTGGGAAGTTTGGCCAACTACAGGAATGGCTGGACGATCTTGACAACCCTGAAGACCATCACCGGCATATTTCACATTTATATGGATTGTTTCCTTCCAATCAAATATCGCCATACCGTACGCCTGAATTATACAGCGCCGCATTGACGACATTAAACGAACGCGGCGATGTATCAACAGGCTGGAGCATGGGCTGGAAAATTAACTGGTGGGCGCGTATGCTGGATGGCGACCATGCTTATAAGTTGATACAAAACCAGCTTTCACCTTTGGGCACAAATGAAGGCGGCGGCGGAACGTATAATAACCTTTTCGACGCACATCCACCCTTCCAGATCGATGGTAATTTTGGCTGCACTTCAGGTATCACGGAGATGCTGATGCAAAGTGCTGATGGCTGCCTTTTCCTGCTGCCAGCACTGCCGGCTGCCTGGCCAAACGGTAGTATTAGTGGGCTGCGCGCCAGGGGTGGTTTTGAAATTGTTAACCTGCAGTGGCGGCAAGGCAAAGTAGTAAAAGCAACCATCCGTTCAACACTTGGCGGAAACCTGCGGCTGAGGACTCCCAACTCCTTACGGCGTATTGATGGCAATGCGTTGAAGGCAGCTACCGGCGATAATACAAATGGCTTTTACATGGTGGAAGATATACCTTCCCCGGTTATAGCGCCCAAAACGCAACTCAAAACACCGGGCTTAAAAGCAACAATGCTATATGATATCCCAACCAAACCCGGGGATATATTGACATTTGAAGGACGGGAAACAATTCTTTCCAATTAATAAATTATATCCATGCCAATACTTTTTATCCGCCGCTTGCCCGTTGTTGCTTTTTGCATTATTTGTTGTTGCAGCCGTGCACAAACGCCTGCGCCTGCGCCTCTTGGCCCCGCCCCCTCTCAAAACCAACTCCGGTGGCAGCAAATGGAATACTACGGGTTTATTCATTACTCGCTTAACACCTATACAGACCAGTCCTGGGGCTACGGCAACGAGGATGTGAAGTTGTTTAACCCAACTGCACTGGATTGCAGGCAATGGGTGCGAACCTGCAAAGAAGCAGGTATGAAAGGGGTTATATTAGTGGCAAAGCACCATTGCGGTTTTTGCCTATGGCCTTCTAAGTACACGGAATACTCTGTTAAAAACGCACCCTGGAAAAATGGCCAGGGTGATGTAGTGCGGGAGATGGCAGATGCCTGCAAGGAATATGGGTTAAAGCTGGGGCTGTACCTATCGCCCTGGGACAGGAACCGCGCCGATTATGGCAAGCCGGAATACATCACTTATTTCCGCAACCAGCTTACAGAACTGCTGACGAACTACGGACCGATATTTGAGATATGGTTCGACGGGGCCAATGGCGGATCGGGTTATTATGGCGGCGCCAACGAAACCCGGACGATTGACCGTAAGACTTATTATGACTGGCAAAATACGTATGCGCTGGTACGCAAACTCCAGCCTGATATAGTTATATGGAACGATAACGGCGACAGGGCAGACCTGCGCTGGGTAGGCACAGAGGGCGGTAGTGTGGGTGAAACCAACTGGAGCCTGCTAAACGCCACCGGCGATGTGCCTTATGACATGCTGCACTACGGCGTGGAGAATGGCAATGCCTGGGTGCCGGGCGAAGTAAACACCTCCATCAGGCCCGAGTGGTTCTACCACCCGGCGGAAGACCAGAAAGTAAAAACCGTTCCCCAATTGATGGAAACCTATTATAACTCTATAGGGCATAATGGCACCCTGTTGCTTAACTTCCCTGTGATGCCCAGCGGGCTTATTAATGATAAAGATGTTGCTGCGGCCAGGGGATTTGCTAAAACGGTGAAATACGCTTTTGCCACCAACCTTTCTGCCAACAAGCCAGCCACCGCATCCAATGTACGGGGCGGTGACAAACGTTTCGGTGCACCCAATGCTACCGATGACAACCCGGAAACTTATTGGGCAACTGATGATAGTGTGTCTTCAGCTTCCCTTGAAATAAATTTAGGCAGACCTGTGCGCTTTAACCGTTTTGTTGCAGGGGAATATATCAAACTCGGCCAACGGGTGAAAGCCTTCGCTGTAGATGCATGGATAGATGGTGGGTGGAAGGAGTTGTCTGCAGCCACCACCGTTGGCTACAAACGCATCCTCCGTTTCCGCACTGTTACTGCCAGTAAAGTAAGGCTGCGTATCACCGCTGCAAAAGGCTGTGTGCTTATTGCCGGTACCGGCGTATATTATGCACCGCAGATATTAACTGCACCGGGCATCACCCGTAACCAGGTGGGTGAGGTAATCATTACGCCGGCGGATAATGAATCGGTGATTTACTATTCTATTGATGGAAGCAAACCCGGCATAGGATCTGCCAAATACAACGGACCTATTACTGCGGAAGGCAAGCCGCATATCCGGGCGGTTGCCTGCGATCCATCGTCCAGTCAAACCAGCCCCGTGGCGGAAGAACGTTTTGACATTTCCAGGAAAGACTGGCGTATAGTTGGTATTGATGACGCTAAAGCGTCCGCAATATTGGACGGCAATCCTGCAACTGCCTGGCATCAAAAAAGCCGGGCAAATACACCCGCCGACCTGGTGATTGATTTAGGAAAAACAGAAATCTTGACGGGTTTCCGTTATCTGCCCGATCAAAGCGCCTGGAACCCAGGCATTATTGCAGCGTATGAGTTTTATGTTTCGGCTGACGGCCAACAATGGAAAAAGGTGAGTGAGGGGGAATTTGCCAATATTAAAAATAACCCGCTTTGGCAAACGGTAACATTTACTTCTGTTAATGCAAGATATATCAAGCTCAACGCCCTAAAAAATACCGATAACACCAATGAAGTGGGTTACGCTGACATTGATGTTGTAACGGGCAATGGCTGGGGTCAGTGATGCATTTTATGTCGCCAAACGATGAAAATAACCCACAACAGTAAAATATTACCTGGCGAGCGGGTCTTACAAGCTGCAGGTGTGTTGGTTTGGACAGAATGAGTATTAGGTTTCAGCCCGGTACCGATAAAAATGAATCGTATGAAAACAAGAACGTTAATCAAAACAAGGGCTTGCATGCCTTGCCGCTTGTTATATGCTCCACTTACAGGCCACGAACCGCTTTGCACCTTTCCGGCCAAGCTGGGACTCGTTATCAAATTACCGGGTGCGTGACTGGTTCAGGGATGCCAATTTTGGGATCTGGGCGCATTGGGGGCCGCAATGCCAGCCGGAACGCAGTGACTGGTATGCGCGGGGGGATGTACCAGGAAGGAAGCGACCAATATACCTATCATTGTGAAAAATACGGCCATCTTTCTAAGTTTGGCTTTAAGGGTGTTATTGATAGCTGGAAGGCTGAGAAATGGGACCCGGACGAATCGGTCGCATTGTATAAAAAGGCTGGCGCCAAATATTTTATGGCACGGGCAAAACACCATGATAATTTTGACCTGTATAAGAGCAGTTACCACAAATGGAACAGCACCAGAATAGCTCCTAAAAAGGATCTGGTTGGCGGCCGGGCAGCGGCACCCGAAAAGAAGGTCTGTCCTTCGGTGTAAGTGTGCATGCGGCGCATGCGTGGAGCTGGTACGAAACAGCGCAGCGGCGGATAAAATGGCCCCATAGCTGGTGTACATTACGACCGGAAGCTTACTGCCAAAGATGACAAAGGGCAATGGTGGGAAGGCCTGAACCAGCAGGAATTGTATGCACAAAACCATCCCTTAAGCGCACACAGCCTGAACAACGGGGCAATACACAGGCAATGGAGTTGGGGCAATGGTGTTAGTCTGCCTTCAAAGGAATATTGCGAGGCGTTTTATAAACGCACCATTGATATGATTGACCACTATGATCCGGACCTGGTATATTTTGATGATGATATTGCGCTCCCGCTCTGGCCCGTGAATGACGCAGGTTGCGGATTGCCGCGCACCTGTATAATACCAGCATTAAAAACCACTGCAGCCTGCAGGCCGTAGTATTTGGTAAAATGCTGGATAAGCAAGAGCAGAAATGTGTGGCATGAGATATATAATGCGGCCAGAGCAACAAAATAGAACCATTCCCCTGGCAGACCGATACCTGTATCGGCGCCTGGCATTATGACCGCCGGATTTTTGATGATAACCACTACAAAACGGCAAAGACTATTATTCATACCCTTGTGGACGTGGTAAGTAAAAATGGCAACCTGCTGCTGAATATAGCCATTAGGGGAGACGGCACCATTGGATAGTAAATAGCGCTCAGTAGTGGAACAGGTAGCTGACCGGGTGCAGGTGAACAGTGAAGCCATTTATGGTACAGGGCCATGGCGTGTTTTTGGAGAGGGGCCAGCGATCTCAGACGCCGCACCTTTGATTGCACAGGGATTTAACGAAGGGAAAGGCAAGCCTTTTGGCACTGCGGACATACGGTTCAAAAGGCCAGAAGCTGTATGCCATCCTGTTAGGGTGGCCTGAAAATGGAAAGGTATTGATTCGATCTATTGCTGCAAGCTCAGACCACGTTATCCAGGTAAGCATGCTTGGATCCAAAGGCACTTTGGCATTTGATCATTCAGTGGACGGCCTTTTTGTTACGTTACATCCGGATCGGCTTTGTAAGGATGCATTTGTTCTGGAAATCATCTGCGCGTGGGTGAAAGCTAATTTGCTTGCATCGGAATGATAGGAGAAAGCAGCCGTGGATTTAATACCGGGTAAAGCGGATAAGACATACCCGGCACGACGGACTGTATAACCCACGATTAAAACAAAGCCTTGGGTATCATGATTATTCCGCAGGCAGACAAGTCCGATCGGACTATTTAACGGTCCGATGGGAATATTTTTTACAACCGGGTATCCCGAACTTTGTTTCTAATAATATAAATATGGAAGACACTAAAAAAAGTCCTATAACCATAGGGGCAGAAGGAGGCAAAATCCTCTCTATTGTCGGGGATACTTACCGTATCCTGGTCGGTGGCGCTCAAACCAATGGCGCATTTGCAGTAATAGACATGCTTGTACCGCCCGGCGGCGGCCCCGGCCCTCATGAGCATGCGCAAATCGAGGAATCATTTTACGTTATCGACGGGGAAATCGAAGTCAAATCGGAATTTGGCGAGTACATTGCCACAAAAGGGTCATTTGTAAATATCCCCAAAGGCGGCGTTGTCCACGGGTTCAAAAACAAAACGGATAAAATGGCCCATCTTCTCTGTGTCGTTGTCCCATCGGGCCTCGAAACTTTTTTTGAGGAAATTGGCAAGCCGGTTGGTTATGGCGAGTTTCTTCCCCCGCCGCCGATGGATCCTGAATCGATAAAAAAGTTGCAGGCGATTGCCGAAAAGCACGGGCAAAAAGTGTATCCCCCGGACTACCTTGATAAAATTCAATAAAACTACCATGAAAATATTGATGACCGGTGCCACCGGTAGATTTGCCGGGCTGGTTTTACCGCAATTAAAATAACACGGGCATCATGTTACCGCACTGGTACAGGACGGCAACAAGGGCAAACAAGCCCTGGAAAATGGCGCAGATGAATTTGTGATTGGGGATATTTATGATCCCATTACGCTTAAAAATGCAGCCGCGGGAATCGAGGGTGTGTTCCACATCATCCCCGCATTTAACAGGGAGGTGGAAGCAGGGTTGAACATGGTCAACGCCGCACTGGGGGCCGGCGTTAACAAATTTGTATTCTCCAGTGTTTCTCACACTTCCCTATCGTTAGCCAACCATGCTGAGAAGCGACCCGCAGAAGAAGCGCTATACCGCTCCGGCATGGATTATACCATTCTGCAGCCTGCATGCACATGCAAATGTTGCAGCAAAGCTGGCAGGCAGCCAAACAAACCGGCGAAATTATGATGCCCTACTCAAAAGATTCGAAAATGGCCTATGTGGATTACAGGGATGTTGCCGAAGCCGCGGCTTTGGCGATGACCGACAAGCGTTTGTCCTACTGCACGTTTGAGCTGGCTTCACCGGGCATGTTCAGCCGGGTTGACCTGGCTGAGCTGATGAGTAAAAAGTTGGGAAAAATGGTTATAGCGAAAGACCTGCCGGTAGATGAATGGGCTAAACATGTAAATATCCCGCCTGGAAAACTGCGCGAAGGGCTCATTGAGATGAATAAAGAATATGACCAATACGGGTTCTCCGGCAGGAATTCCTTAGTACTGGAAACCATACTTGGCCGCCCGGCGCGTACCGTCCCACAGTTTATTAACGAATTAAATTAATATACATTATGAACGAAAATATATTATTAGTCCCGTACAACAGGAACGGCTTAAAGCTTAAGAACCATTTAGTGATGGCACCGATGACAAGAAGCAGGGCCATCGACAACATACCTGACGACCTGATGGCCGAATATTACGGACAGCGCAATGGAGCGGGTCTGATCATCACCGAAGGCACATCACCCACGCCCGAAAGTTTAGGCTACCCGCGCATCCCAGGCATGTTTTCAACAGAACAGGTGGAAGGCTGGAAAGAAATTACCAACGCTGTACATGCAGGCGGCAGCAAGATATTTGTTCAGTTGATGCATACCGGCAGGATCGGACATGACGATAACCTGCCGCGTGGGCTGCATTTGGTGAGCAGCGCGGCTGTAAAACCGGCAGGCTCTATTTTTACCGATACAAAGGGCATCCAGGAAAATTCCGAACCAGTAGCGCTGACAACCGAAGGCGTTAAGGAAGCGATCAAAGGCCACGTTACTGCGGCAACAAACGCCATGGAGGCAGGCTTTGACGGAATTGAGCTTCACGGGGCCAACGGCTACCTTATCGAGCAATTTTTGAACCCTAACCTTAACAACCGCACCGATGAATACGGCGGGAGTGTGCAGGCAAGGGCAAAATTTGTCACAGACCTGGCCAGGGAAATTGGAGATGCTATTGGGTTCGAAAAAGTAGGCATCAGGTTTTCACCTTTTTCTACCATGGGTGACCTGAAGGCTTACGCAGAAGATGACGTCATCAATACTTACCTATATTTGGCACGGGAATTAGGTAAACTGCAAATCGCCTACCTGCATATTGGATTGTCACCCGCTGTAAAGGATGATTTTCTAAGGCAATTAAAAGAGGCCTTCAGCGGCACTTTGATCATTTGTAACGGGCTTACAGCTGAAATTGCCAAACAAGCATTGGAAAGCGGGAAAGCCGACCTTGCTGCATTTGGCAGGTCATTCCTGGCTAATCCCGATTTGCCCGAACGAATTGCTGAAAACGCAGCACTGGGCCAACCCGACATGTCAAGGTTTTACACGCCGGGTGCCCGTGGCTATACTGATTATAAACCGCTGCAGGTAACCATGTAATCATATGGCTGTTATTTTTGAATTTGTTATTGAAAAAGGATTCCATTTTGCGGAAGCATTTGGTAAAAGGTTTGGGATACCTGTAACCGAAAACCGTGTTTATTTGCCGGCATCATTGGGGGACGGCTATATACAGGAAATACAACTGAGGGAAGGCCTCGGCTTGTGCATGCACCGTTACATACTGAAAGAAGAATTCTCCTTAAAACGCCTGGAATCAACCGGGCCGTCTAAAACGCTGACGGTTAAGTTCGACTGCAGGAAGGTTGCTTTGGAGGCAAGGCAGCCGGACACCCACCTGTTTGCCCCCGGGTGCGAGGCCGAATTAGGCACGGGCAATTTTTTCACCGAGATATTCTTCCCCGCGCAGCAGGAGATCTACTTTTTGGTCATCAATGTGGCCCGCGAACTTTTGGTGGAACTGCTTCATTTATCCCCGGCGGATGCCGCATTGCGCAACAGGCTTTTGACCAACCCGTCGTTTGTCATCAATGTATTGATGCCGGTTGAGATGGAAAGCGCGCTGAAAGATCTCAGTAAGATCACTTTAGGCTCGCCATTTTATGTATTGCGTTCCCAGGCAAAAGTGCTTGACTTAATTTACCTGCTGTTCGCAGAGATAACCGGAAGGGCCAATGAAATCGGGGTTGTCGTCAACAAGGCTGATGCGGACAAACTCTACGAAGTCAGGTCTATGATCCTTAAGGATTTGTCGGTAGTACCGAAGTTGATTGACCTGTCCAGACAGGTTGGTATGAGCCCCACCAAAATGAAAGCGCTTTTCCGCCAGGTCTTCGGAGATTCCATTTACAATTATTTCCAGCACGCAAGGATGAATGAAGCCGCAAGGCTTCTTACGGACCTCTCCGTATCTGAAACGGGTTACCGGCTGGGTTTTACTAACATGAGCCATTTTTCGCGTTTGTTTGAAAGGTATTTTAAGGTGAAACCAAAAAAATTCAAAGATGGTAATTTATAACACCCATTTTTAAAAACCAACATCATGTCATTATCAAAAGAAGTCTTGGACACTATAGCTTTTTCAAAGCAAAACGGATTTGACAAATTAAACCTTGCGCCCCCGGAAGTAACGAGGAAAGCGATGGCGGAGGCTGCGCAGCATCCCGACCCCACTGCCGCGGCAGACGTGATCAGCAAGAACATTACGCACCACTCCATCCCGGTCCGCATTTACATACCTTTTGGTGAAGGACCATTCCCGGTGATTTGTTATTATCACGGTGGTGGTTTCGTTTTGATGGGACTGGAAACGCATGACGAAATTTGCCGGCAGCTCTGTAAAATCACCGGCTGTATTGTCATGTCGGTGGCTTATAAACTTGCCCCTGAATATCCTTATCCCCAGGGGCCTGAAAGCAGCGTTGCGGCCGCTATTTGGCTGCATGAATATGCCGCGGAATACAACGGTTTAAATGGGAGTATGGCGGTGGCCGGTGACAGTGCGGGCAGTTATATGGCGCTGTACGTTGCACGGATGTTAACACGGCAAGGCATTACACCGAAAGCACAGTTTGCAACCTACCCGGTGACGGACCATTACAGCGCCCATCACCCGTCCTACCAGGAAAACGGGACGGATTATGTGCTTACTGCGGAAATCATGCAATGGTTTTGGGACCTTTATGTGACAGATCCTGCGCAGTTTGAAGAAGCATCGATCCTCCGGTCGGCCGATTTTGATGGCCTGCCCCCGGCCATGATTTTTACCTGCAACTACGATCCTTTAAGAGATGAGGGAGCAGCCTATGCAGGTAAATTGCAACAAGCCGGCGTACCTACTGTGTATAAAAATTACGAAAATATACATGGTTTTTTCGGGACAGGTTTAATGGGCGAGCAGGCGATGCAGGAAGCAGCCGCCTTTTTGAAAGAGAAATTAAACAGTTAACCATGTTCAGGATAATTTCCAACAAGGAAAAGATTATAACGAAAAACGGTGGCTTCGGCATCGAGATTCTTTTTCCAGGCAAAGGGACAGGCTCTGAAGATTCAGGTATCTATACCATTGGAAGGATTGACCAGGCCACCGTTCCCCCGGCACTTTAGTATCCATGCACCCGCATAGGGATGACGAGATATTTACCCATCCGCGCAGTGGTATACTGTTAACGGGTTATGGCTTTATTACTATAAAGCCAACAATATAGTATTTAAGGGCCTGATGATTTCTGGTATTATTCAATCTTAAATTGTCCTATCTGGCTCAAATCGTTGGCCAAAATGTTCGAGGTGGAGATAGTCAGACTAATTCAGCTAAAACCTACTCTATGCCGGATTTTTTTGCAAAGGCCCTCATTAAACTAGTCAAAGAGTAAGATGTGGAAGGGTATTATCCTAAACGCCTTTGGAGAAGAAAAATAATGCTTTCAGGATATGAGTAACAGGCCATTATAGTTTACATAAAGTGAAGGCTTGGTATTATTATTTCTTGAATGCCTCTTCTAAATTGAGTTCCAGTAAAATACCTCCCTCTATTTCTGCTTTTAAATTGAAAGGCCCGGCCACTTTTCTTAGAAATAAATCTGCTTTTCCGTTTATGACTGCAATAACAGGGGCCGGGTTATTAAAATTGTTTGCGAGATGGAATGTTACCAGCCCTTTAAGCGGAGCCTTCTTTTCATCCGTGGAGGTGACAGTTGCTTTTAGCTGAAAGCAAGGGCTTCCTTTCTCTTGTGATAAAACTACAATCAATTGGCGCCCATTGGCTGTTATTTCCCTTTCCCATGGCTTGTCGGCCAGTTTTAAGCCTGGTAGTAGCTCTTCTGTTTTTTCGGGCGCCGTAGATACCGGCGTATCCCCGCCCTGCCCGGCAGACAACTCATGTAAAGCATTCACCTGCCTGGACAAGTTATCAACTTTTGCCGGCAGGTCTTTCAGCATAAGGCTAATTCCACCAAAACTAATCGTTTGCAAGCGTGGATACAAGGCGGCCAATAATAACACCCCAAGCGCCAACGTTACATACATAAGTGCCTGGGCGTATCCATCCCTAATAGCCGTGTAGGCCGGTAAAGGTTGTGCCCTGCCATGAGGGTCGCCTTTGAACGCATTGAACGAGTCCGTGTAGTTGATCGATTTATTATACATTTCGTAGCCGTTACGTATTGTAAGGCCACTTGCAGCAATCAATGCGGCTATCACAACAATAGCAACACAAATCAGCAATTTACTGGGTTTTATTGCGGTAGGCATTATGATTTTTTTTGTTTTGCCCCAAAGATATCTGCCAGGCCGTTGAAGTTGGTAGTTATATTGAGGAAGCCAAATACATTGTGTGTTTTGCGATCATATTTAATTGCAAGGGGGAGCCAGAATTTATTGAGCACGAGAATCCGTACTGTTGCATTCAGGGTATTAACTATTTGGTCCTCGCCGGCGTATTGGCCCCGCCAGACATTGCTGTAGCTGCCGCCGATCTTACATTCAAACCATGACTGCTTTGAGCTGGTGCCCCGTAGCGTAAAATTAATACCGGGCTCAAAAACAAAAACCTGCCTTCGCAAATCTCTTCCTGTTAGCAATGTATCATCTGCAAAATTGACCGAAGCTTTAATATCCAGTTCAAAATTGTAGTTATGCACCGCAGGCAGCAACCCCTTCGCATATTCTGTTATCACCTGGACATTCTTGAAAAAGCCCCCATCATTGTAAGAGGTATCTGAAACACCTATTGTCCACAATGCCCTGTTCTGGTAGATTTTTATCAGAGAATCATAAGGCGCCTGGCTCATTTTATAAATGTTAAAACTTGTGTCTTTTACAAGCTTTGCGAGTTCTTTGCTTTTTGTCCTGGCTACTGCATTCAAAAGTACGCGTTGAAACATTGTATCAGTATTAGATAACCGGGCGCTATCATGAAAGAAATGCTGAAACTGGTTGTTAAGCGCCTGCCTCTTTGATGCATCATGAATTGTACTGACTTCTAATGCCCAGCATTTTGTTAGTGTATCCAAAAGCAGGAAATCTCCGTCTCTCATCGCAGTGGAAAGGAATTGTTTTTTTATGGTATAATCGCGGTTATTTATAATAGCATATTTTAAGCCGACAGTCATGCCATTAAAGCGATAAGATGAATCCAGCTTAGCCCCCAGGTCAAAATTCAGGTTCCTGAGATAAGTGTATTTACGATAATTCGGATATTTAGCCATGTTACTGTTATGTCGCAACATAATAGCATAGGGGTTCGAATTAAATTGGAGGGATTTATTTGCGCCGGTAAGATCATTAAATGCCAATTGGAAAAAACTGGTGAAAATGTCCTTATAGTTGCCGCTTGCCAAAGAATCGGCAGTGATGATATGTTGGGTAGCAGTGTCCTGCCCATAACTTGCAGTCACCAACAAACAACAGAACATCGCTGGTAATAAAATTTTCTTTTGCATAAAAAAGATGTATTGGGTCAAAGAATATCAAAAGAATCGAAAATGGGCCCTTCAGGATAAGATTTTGGAGTGCCTGGGTTTGTATTTGCGGTAATTTGAATACTGGCGGAATGGGTGCACATTCCTGTAATAGCAAGTGCATCGAAGGTCTGAACATTTGCAAATACCATTATGCCGCTATTGCTATTCGACTGCTGATCGACGACGCCGCCATTTCTTGCCAGGGTGGCGGTAATTTGACCTTGCCCTTGCAAGAAGTCAACGGTTACAGTAGCCGGCCCATTAAATGCGGCCTGGTCTGCCACTGTTTCTTCTGCAACTACAGTCTGCGCGGCCACTTCCGCTTTCAACTGGGCCGCTGGCGTAACGCTTCGAAGCCATTGCTCACGCGGAATGCTTCTGCGTTCCCTGCGGGTGCCTACATTCGCACGCATCCGGAACAACCGGTCATCTTTTGCGTTTTTTTGCGTCCACCCGGTTCCGCTATTGATTGCAAAAACACTAATGTAGCCACCCGGTAAAAGTTGAAAGGGCTGCGAGATCTTCTTCAGGTAATCATATTGTGTTCCAGGTACATGAAATGTCTCAAACCATGAGGGGTACACAAAATCTGATACAAGCACTTCACTTCCATCTACGCCAATTGTGTAGCCATATTCGTCCGTTTCACATGCGTCACATACCTCATAAGCGTATAAAGTTCCTGCTGTCCCATGTGTCTGTACCAGCGCGCACAAATTTATGTCCGGGTCGCCTAACATTTCCAGTAATTCATGGCTGGCAGTCACAGACCATGCTGAGCCATATTTCTTATCTGTGCCGGCAAAGACTTTCCCCAGCGGAAGCCCGGTCTTTGTCAGGTCATGATACCCAAGCGCACCTGCCTGATCTGAGCTGTCAAGAATGATAAGTTGCCACGCATCGGGCGGGGGGCTAACACTTTTAGGATAAAAAGTCAATACTGCATCAACACCCCAAACAGGACCAAAATGTTGCTGTGCCTGTATATTGAGCGCTTTGACAACTTTTTCAATCTCTTGATGCGTCAGGTCCGGATATTCATTAATGACGGCAATTTTAATCATAGCCATAGTTAAAGGATTTATGTAAAGAAATAATAATTGGCAATAAATTGAATAGGCACAAGTTAACCAAACTTTAATCGGGACCGATACGGGAAAAACGCCCTATTTATTAAAGGAAATACCCGTTTTTTCGCTCTTGCATCTGTCAGCAATTTCCTTATAAACCTGGGTATAACTATCCTTCCCTAATTTGCCCTTACAAAGTTTCGGCCATGTTGACTGGATTTTCTTAATCCTTGTTTTTACTGATCCTTTGCACTCATCATGTAAAACCGCTTTCGGCTGCCTCATACATTTGCTTGAACGAACAGCTTCTATTGACAAGGTGGCATATATATGTTCCCTCACTAAGAAAAGGTATTTCGCAACCAGTTGTTCACACTGGACAACCCGGAAGGCTTCACGGAAAAGGTGCCGGATGCTTTAAAATATTTTGAGAGTACGCCAGGCTGGCGCTATAAAAAATGGCACAAATCTTATGAAATGAAGAAACTACTGGGAATCTCTACCGGAACCCGGCAAAGTCTTCTGGCTGATGGTATCCTTCCTTCAGTATGAAAGATTATACATCCGCAATTACCCTCTTCTACTTTTCATAACGATTTACTTTGATATGATCTTGCCGGGATATAATACACTAATAGCGCCAGACCGTGCGGCAGCTATGTCTGGTATTCCGTCTTCATTAAAATCGCCAACTGCAAAACCGTACACAGTACCCTTTTCATCACCAAAGGAAATTGATTTAAAGTTGCGGCCTGTGCCGTCATTGAAAAATACAGTTGATGGTGCTTCTACGTGGCCTACAAGTATGTCCGTCCTGCCATCGTTATTCAAATCTGCAATTGCCAATGCATAAGGAACTATTTTTGAATCGGCTAAAGAAATACCTGCGGAAAAGGTTTGATCTTTTTGCCCGAAATAAATATTCACCCCTTTGTTTTCGTCCACCGTTACAATGTCCGGCAAGGCATCTCCATTAAAATCTGCGGTTGCTGCCACACGAATTGTGGCATCAGGTGGCCCGAACGGAATACGGCGGCTGACAGGGAAAGCAACATCCGAACCGCCAGGGTATACATAACTCTGGCCACGGTCACGATGTGGCACAACAAGGTCAATAAAACCATCCTTATTAATATCTGCGGGAAATATTGTTGTTGCAGGGTATGGGGCAAATGCGATACAGTCACTACCAAACTGTCCTTTCCCTTTGTTTAAACATACATAATTGGATGTTTTTCCTGAATCGCCCCTGTTTGCCAAAATGATATCCGGCAGCGCATCGCGGTTAATATCAGCAATGGAAATATTCCTTGTCGGCCATTCAGGTAGCCCGAATTCAGACCCAACTTTAAAATTGCCTTTGCCGTCGTTAAAGTAAACCAGCTTCCTGTCAGGGTCATCGTTGCTGACAGCAATATCAGGTGAGCCATCTCCATTAAAATCAGCCACGGCCCCGGTATATGAACGGTCTGCTATTTCACTAAGGTTATAGGCCTTTCGTATGCCACCTTTTCCATTCCCAAGAAGAACCCTGTCAATCATCGGCCAATGCCTTCCTTTCACCAACAGAATATCAAGATGGCCATCACCATCAAAATCGCTAAAACTTATATTTGCTGTTGTATCAGGTGCGGTTTCCAGCAATACAGCAGAATCGAACTTGACAAGATGGGTACTATTCCTTCTTTTATTTTGCTTGTGACCATTTTCCTGGGTGAAAGCATTTTGAACCAGGATGCTTATCATGCATATAATGAGTACGCAAATTTTCATGGAATCTTTTTTAAAGCTGCTTTTCTTATCCAATGCAGTTGAGTCCGGCATTTTTTCCCGCTTTTCCGAATAGTGCCTTTTATTACCAGAGTTTGTACACGCCTTTAACCTCATAATGCAAGTAGCCGCCCCTTTTAATCAACAATTACTATCGCCATACCGTCATGCTCCTTCACTCCTACCGTTTGTACAATAGTGGCTGTAACGTTAGTAGTTTTGGCAAGCAGGCTGTTAAAACGCTGCACGCCCTGCACCATTTCGTCAGTGCTGTTGGGGTCAAGCACTTTGCCATCGCGAATAACATTGTCCGCAATTATCAATGTACCCGGCCGCGACAGCTTCAAAGCCCATTCAAAGTATTCAGCATAAGGCTGTTTATCGGCATCAATAAATATCAAATCAAAAGGCCCATGGCCTTCTGTTGCGAGCACGGGTAATGTATCAAGGGCCTTGCCAACACGTATTTCAACAATGCCGCCCAGCCCTGCCCTTTCAATGTTTTGTTTGGCAACGTTTGCATGGTGCTGGCTGTATTCCAATGTAATAAGTCTGCCGCCTGCAGGTAAAGCCCTGGCAAACCATATAGTACTGTAACCACCCAACGTACCTAACTCCAGTATCTTTTTTGCCCCGCATAACCTTGCCAGTATATGTAAAAATTTCCCCTGGTTAGGCGATATACTTATTTGCGGAATATCATTATCAATAATAGCTTTTTCAACAGCTTCCAGCGCTTCATCAGGCTGGTTAAAAAGGTTGCTGATATAGCTGTCAACCTCTCCGAATATTTCTTTATGCATCGTTAGAATTATTTAGTTAAAAGTAATGGTAAATTAATTATTCTTACCGCCCCTTACCCACTTCTTCATCTTTTTAAAAAAGCCATCCTTCCTCGGCGGTTGCTTGCCATCGTGCGTAAGGCGTTTGGTATAGTGGTGCAGCAGTTGAGCTGCATATTCCCGTTCTTCTTCATTGCCTTTGGCAATCTCTTTTATAAACGGGTTTACATTTATGTTAAGCATGCCGTTTACTGATACGCTGTTGTAACCGCTTCTGCCAACCGGGCGTGGGTTATCATTAATGGCAGGCTTATCATTCTCTGAAAAATAATCAACCTGGTATATATCAGGGTTTAGTTTTTTAAGGCGTTGGGTGCCCTTACGCTCATTGCGCCATGGGTGTTCACCCTTAACCATTTGTGCAAGCAGGTATTCCCTGCGCCACAATGTAACCTGGTGAGACATTAAATAGTCAGATGTTACATTATTAAGCTTTGCTACTGTAAAACCTTCAATAGTTATACCGGTTGGAATGGTATTATATACTTCGCTGCTATGTAGCTTTACCTGTAACCAGCCCTGGTAATCAACAATACGAAACAGCTCTTTAAAAAAATTACTGTTTACATCAGCCTTAAGCCAAACATCCTCCTGCAGGTATAACACATAATCTTCCGTAATCTTTTCGCTAAGAAGGTATGCCAGCCGGTTGGTCCATTCGCCTTTGCCAGATTGTATATTGACAAAGCCTTTCACCTGTACATGCTTTTCTTCCGTGGCAAAATAGTAGTTGCAGGGTATATTAAAATTCCAGTGCCTGTTAAAGAAAAATTCAAACCCTTTAAATAAAAAAGCGTACCTGTCGCAACTATGCACCAATAACGCAACATTGTTTTTGACGGTATTCAATTTATTATTTTTCGGTTAATAACTTAATGCCCCGGCAACTACATTCTTTCCGGCACCTTAATACCAAGCATTTGCATGCTATTAAATATAGTTTGCGCTACAAGATGTGCAATTTGCAATCGCAAAGTTTTTTTCTCCTCATTTTCAGCATTTTTGATGGAATGCTGCGTTAAAAATGAGTTGAATGTTTTAGCGATATTAAAAATATAAATTGCCAGCTTTGAAGGGTCATAATTTACGGCAGATTCATCTACCACATCGGTAAATTGATCCAGTTGAACCAGCATTTCTTTTTCAAGCTTAAGCAAGTCAGCTTCAGCGCTTGTTATGGCAAAAGCATTACTGCCAGTTTTGCGCAATATACTTTTTGTGCGTGCGTAAGTATATTGTATAAAAGGCCCGGTAAACCCATGAAAATCTATACTTTCCTCCGGGTTAAATACCATTCGCTTTTTAGGGTCAACACGCAGCAAAAAAAATTTTAACGCCCCCAGGCCGAGTGTATTGTATAGTTCATTTAATTCAGCCTCCGTAAAATCTTCCACCTTGCCAAGTTCTTCCGTTTTTTGTTTGGCAATGTTTATCATCTCTGCTACAATATCGTCGGCGTCAACTACCGTACCTTCACGACTTTTCATTTTACCACTTGGCAATTCAACCATGCCATAGCTTAAATGGTAAATGCCATCAGCAGAGGGCAGGCCCAGCTTTTGGCAAATAAGCTTTAATACTTTAAAGTGGTATATCTGCTCATCACCCACCACATAAATGCTCTTGTCGTATTTATATTCCTCGTACTTGTTTACGGCAAGGCCAATATCCTGTGTTATGTATACAGACGTACCATCCCGCCTGCGCACCAGTTTTTCATCAAGGCCATCAACTGTTAAATCAATCCAAACACTGCCATCATCTTTTTTATAGAACACACCTTTTTGCAGGCCTTCATCTACAAGGTCTTTACCAAGCAGGTAGGTTTCGCTTTCGTAATAGGTTTTATCAAAGTCGCTGCCTATTTTTTTATAGGTCTCATCAAAGCCCTCATACACCCATCCATTCATGGTCCTCCACAGCTCTACAACCTCAGGCTTGTCCGCTTCCCAGTCCAGCAACATTTGCTGGGCGGCCTTCATAATCTCTGCCTCCTTTTCCGCAATTTCTTTGGGCATGCCGTTGGCTGCTAAAACTTCTACCTGCTTTTTATATTCATCATTAAACTTCACATAATAGTTACCCACAAAATGGTCGCCTTTTATACCGGTGCTCTGCGGCGTTGCGCCATTGGCAAATAGTTGCCAGGCAATCATGCTTTTGCAAATATGTATGCCACGATCATTCACTATACATGTCTTTACAATATCATAGCCGCCCGCTTCCAAAATAGCAGCAGTGCTCCAACCCAAAAAATTGTTACGCAAGTGTCCCAAATGCAGCGGCTTGTTCGTGTTGGGTGACGAATACTCAACCATTACTTTTTTGCCGTTGGGTTTGCTTTTACCAACATCTGCCTTGTTGTAATTAGCCTGCAAAAAGTTTAGCCAAAAAGCATCTGTAACCACCAGGTTTAAAAACCCTTTTATTATGTTGTAGCTTTTAAATAGCGCCGGGTTGTTGTTAACCAGGTAGCCGCCCAAGTCATTGCCCAAAACCTCGGGCGATCTTTTCAACTGTTTTATAAACCCAAACAAAACAATTGTATAATCGCCTTCAAACTCGGGTTTTGTAGCGTTAACCTGTATATCATTTTCGCTTAATTCGGTATTAAACAATTCTTTAATAGCAACTGCAGAAGCCCGTTTTATTTGTGCAATAACACTCATTATAATGCCTTATTTGGCGGCAAAAATAGCGAAACAGCACCTAAGCCGGTAAGCCATGCCACCCTGATTACAAAAGTTTATGTAAAAAAAGCCACCAAGGGGTGTTAAGTTGTAATATCTTTTACCTTCGCCGCCACAATGAGAGCCATACACAAAAAGGTACGAAGGAGCATACTTGCTTTCATAGATATCTTTTATCCTTTATTTAAAAAAATTATGCCGCTTGGTACTTACCGGTACGCGGTATGTGGCAGTTTTAATGCCGTTTTTGCCATTGCGCTTTATTTTATTGGCAATAAATTTATTTTTAAAGGTCAACATGTAAACCTCGGTTTTATGGTGATGGATGGCGCCGTAGCCCCTGATTATCTTTTTGCCATCTGGATCGCCTTTCCCATCGCATTTTATTTAAGCAGGTATGTTGTTTTCCAGGAATCTACCCTGCACCGGCGAGTGCAGTTATTTAGATTTACACTGGTGTTTTTAGGCAACCTGGTGCTTAACTACGTGGGCCTTAAAATATTCACCAAAATTTTTTATCCCTACTATACTGTTGGCAAAATTGCCACCTCTGTTATAGTAATTATTTACAGCTATATTGCCCAGCGCAACTTCTCATTTAAAACAGTTAAAAAGCAAGAGGCCTGATTGTGTTATACCTGTAGCCATGGTATTGCAGCCTACAATTGCTTTATCATTTTAACCACTATCTTATCAATTGGCAGGTTTACGGTTTCATCTGTAAGGTCATCCCATTCAACCCAGCGTAACACTTCGCTTTGGCCTTTCGGGTCGCTAACCTGTTCGGGCGTAAAATCAAATGGCTTCGTTTTGGTGGCAACATTTATGGGCGCTTTTGCGTGCGCATAATAGTAAATTGATACTATCTGGTTCTTTTTATTAAATGCTGATATTTGAAAGTAATCGGTAGTATAAATATGATCCCCAACAGTAACATCAAGGCCTGTCTCCTCCATAAACTCGCGCTTAAGGCAATCGCGTGTACCCTCGCCAAACTCCATACCGCCGCCCGGAAATTTGGTAAAATATTCCCCGCGAATAAACTCATCACTTATAAGCACCCTTTTACGGCTGTCCATTAAAATACCATATACCCGAATGGTAAAACTATCAACTGTTACACTGTTTGTAATGCTTACATCAACCGGTGCAATGCTGCTTGTTGCCATAAATATTATATTGCTGTAAATTTATTTTATCTCTGCTTCTCCACTAAATACACGCTCGGCAGGGCCGCAAAGCCAAATATTTTCAAAATCCTCTTCGCCGGTTTTATCAAACTCAACAGCCAGGTGGCCACCCGGCGTTTGTATCTCAATACGGTTATAACCATTGTCGTTGTGCGCATACACAAGGGCGGCAGCCGTTACACCGGTGCCGCAGCTAAGCGTTTCATTTTCTACTCCCCGCTCGTAAGTGCGTACATAAAGTGACCTGTCATCATCTTCAACAAAGTTTACATTTATGCCGCCTTCGCCATATTCACCACTGTAGCGTATGGTTCTGCCAACGCCCACAACATCATAATTTTTAACATTAGCCACCGGCTTAATATAATGCGGTGACCCGGTATTAACCACTGAATCGGCATAATGTTTTATAATACCATGCACATCCTTCATTTTAAGGTTAACCCAGTTTCGGTCGCCCATGGTTGCACTATGCTCACCATCAATCGCCAAAAAATGGTAACTGCCGCGGTGTATGCCCAGGTGGTGGGCAAATTTAACCGAGCACCTGCCCCCATTACCGCACATGCTTTGGCTGCCATCGGCATTATAATAGATCATCTCAAAATCGTAGCCCGGCTTTTCTGTAAGAATAATAATACCATCTGCGCCAATGCCAAACCGCCTGTCGCACAAATGGGTAATTTGTTCGCTTGTTAGTTGCATTTGCTGGCTGCGGCCATCAAACATTATAAAATCGTTGCCGGTAGCCTGGTATTTACAAAACTTGTATGTCATGCCTATAATTAAACTTTTTAATGGGTTTAGCCTGTAAATCAATGCTAAAACGCTGTCAATGGTACAAAATTACCCATTTTATTTGGGTATAAAAGCAATTAGAATTTTGTATTTAGCTGTATTCCATTATTTTCGCAGCCGGAATTTTTACAAGGTCCTGTGGCCGAGTGGCTAGGCAGAGCTCTGCAAAAGCTTCCACAGCGGTTCGACTCCGCTCGGGACCTCCGAAAAGGATTATCAGTGATGATGATCCTTTTTTGCTTTAGGACAATCCGCCATGCGATATTTGTACAAAAAGGAGGAAAAGGGAGGAAAGTTCCACAACCCTATTTTCAACCGATGTCATTGAATATTAACACTTTACTTTAAAATTAGTTACAAAACAAATACAATCCCCGAAAAAATTCCCTGAAACGCTCCAAAGAAACCCTGGTCATATAAACCTGGAACAGGATTATTTAAATAACCCAAATCCATTTGTGGGGGCACGAACTTTGGATCGTACTGTACTTCACTCCCGCATTTCTCTATCGCTATTACATCGCCAAATCATCAAAAAGGAGGAAAAAGGATGAAAACTAAACCACCCTGTTTTTGTTATAATAAATTGTAATTCAATTAATTATAACAAATCAATTTCCTGAAAATTGCTTTTTCACCCGAAAAATAAAACAGCCCTCAACCCGTTCGCTTCAGTCACGCCTCTTAGTATAAATATAAAAACCACCGGGGTGTCCGGTGTTTTCGCCAACTTTTTTTCCACATTTTTAAAAAAGAATAACATCAAAAAAGAAGTTGCTTAATCCTGGCAACAAACTAATGTTATGTGTGCAATTACTCCGCCTGCGCCACCGGCTGTTTGCTAAGCATGTCTTCCACCTGCTTTTCGCGGTGCTTTAGTGTAGTGGTTATTTTATCCCAGGCGGGGGCAAAGTTTTTTTGTACGTCAATATCCTGCGAAAGGTATATCTGCTTTTGGCCGAGCACATCCTTTATAATGTCAGCATCATGCCACTGCCCTATTAGTTCCTGTAACTTGTTATAATAACTGAACAAAGGGTCGTCATGCTCGTTTTCATGCTTAACCCAGTTATAAGCGTAAATACGCTGTTTTATCAGTTTTCGCAGCTCATGCCAGTCCTGTGTAAGCAATTTTCGCCTGCACAGCTTGGCTACATTGGCGTTTAGTTCAGCAAAATATTGTTCAGCTAAAATTTCGTTGGTGCTGTGCACAAAATGGCCAACCTGGTCAATAACGTCTTTCAGGTCTTTTTTAATGGAATGTGCATCAAGCCTGAACCGCTGAACCATTACTGTTAACTTCTCAGGCGGAAAATATACTTTTTCAATAGTGGTAAATTGGTTTTTTTGCAGCCACTGCTGCAACAACTGGTATTCCCTGATTTCACCAGCCTCCTGGAAAATGTTATGCAGCGTATGGCCTGCTTTTTTAATTTTCTGCCCGGGGTACACTTGTTTAAGAAACTTAACCATAGCGCGCAGCTTCTTCATTTCCACCCTAAAGTCGTGCAACGACACATCATCCCCATTCAACTCAAAATCATGCAGATTGTTGAAGAGGTTTTTAACCCGCTGCGCAAAATATTTTTCTAAAGGCGTTTGATGCATATCGTAACTCGTGAAACGTCAATTGTGAATGTGATAAGGTTTTTATCTGCATTCATTCTTCTTCGCTGCTTTATGTTTTTAAATCCTTTTTACATGTCACCCCTGCGGAGCTTATATAAATTATTTTTTACTTTACGGCTAATAACATTTCACCCCTACGGTACTGCCTGCAGTTAAAGCTTGCATGCTTTTACAGGAACACATTACTGTTACGGGCTACAGTAAACGCATTTTCCTTTACTTGAATGTTGCCCTAAAGGACTCCTTCGAAGACTTTGAGCATTGGGTAGTGATTGTTTTGTCTTCTTATACCGCAAATGTTCTTCTCACTCCTTCCTCAAAGCTCACCGGTGCATAACCAAGTTCATTAACCGCCTTATCTATTTTTAAACCGCTGCGTTTGGCGCGTTTTACAGGCTCGGGAAAAGTATCGCTGGTTACATTTTCAATATGCCCTTCATCCAGGCCCAATACCCTTGCCGTTGTAACCGCCATATCAAATGGCGACAACACATCTTTACCCGCAAGATGATAAATACCTGTTTTATGCTGCTTTATAACAGCATCTATTCCTGCGCATATATCATATACATAGGTGGGGGTGCGCTGCTGGTCGCTCACCACCTTAATGGTTTTGTTTTGGCTAAGGCTGTTTTTTACCCAATGCAAAAAGCTGGGGCGAAGCCCATCCCAAACATTGCCGTAAATAAATACAGGCCTTACTATGGTGTAAGGTACGCCACTATTAATTACCAGTTCTTCAGCAAGCAGTTTACTTTCACCATAAAAATTTAACGGTCCCTGCTTATCGTCTTCGCTATGCGGGCCGTTTTCGCCAAAAATAAAGTCAGTTGAAATATAAATGAACAGCGATTGCGGTGTTTGTGCTGCCTTAAACGCCCGCAATAAATGCCGCGTAGCTTCTACATTATGTTGCAGGCAATTGTGTTTGTTGTTCTCGCATTCATCGGGTTTGCTAATAGCCGCTGTATGAACAATTACTTTGGGCTGTGTTTGCTCAACAAGGTTTTTTACAGCTATACCATCAGTCAGTTCAGTAGATTGATAAGTAAGTTGAATATTGGATGGAACCCTTCGCGCGCCACGGCTTGTTGCTGAAATAGTATATTGCCGGACCGATAAATAGTTGGTTAGATGCTGGCCCAGGAATCCGTTCGCCCCCGTGACAAGTAAATTCATACCGCCAATTTAAGAACACCTGTGCAATTATGTATAATTAATGCAAAATTTACATAATATTAATATTCATCACCACCGTCATCAATAGCTTCTTCTTCTCCTTCCCCCCCTTCTTCGCTTTCGCTGTCACTTTCACCGTCCTCACCACCCTCACGGCCAAAACCTTCTGCGCCTTTGGTCAGGTCGTATTTCTCCTCAATATCTACAAACTTATCGCCCAGCATGCTGCGCGTGCCGTATTGCTGCGGGCCAATACCCTCAGTGCGGGTAACAGCCGGGTAAGTTATCTTGCTGCTTTCTTCTTTGCTAACATTAATAAGCTCCACCAAAAAAACCCAGTTTTTGGCAAAGTCGTACGTGTAAATAAATTTCTGGTTTGTGTCAAAAATTTCGCTGCCAATGGTGGTATCAGCCATTAATAACGGCGTTGCTTTATAGGCTTTATCGTATTTATCAAAGCTTATTTCACGGCCACGCTGCCAGTTATCATTACTGCGGAAAAAGGTTGCCTGGTGTTTATTATCAAATTCCCATGCCTTAAGAATTGCAAAATGCAGATCCTTAAAGTTTTGGGTGTGTTTAATTGCAACATCCCTGTAAACCGCATCATCTTCTTCAAAATAAACCCTGAATTTTAAAATTGCCATTCGGTTCTTTTTTTATGCTTATTCAATTGCTCCCGCAAAATCATGCCCTTTTTTAATCTTGTAAAACCTGTTTGCAAAATCCTTATTTTTCTAACCCCCTTCAGGCTGTAGGCCTCTACACGCCAGCCCGCCTCCTTGCGCCTTCCCGCTTACACCTTCCGCTAAACAGCCTGCTAAAATAGCAATTTATTTAATTGGCAACAAGTTAAGCTCCTCCCCTTTATGCAGCATAAACTGGTAACCGGCTTCATAGCTGTTGGGTATAATACCATCTAAAATAGCCTCGCGAATGGCATCTTTAATTATGCCAACATTTTTACCCGGCGCCAGCCCAAAGGTTTCCATAATAATTTCGCCGGTAATGGGCGGCTGCCAGTTGCGCAGGTTATCGCTGGCCTCAACTTCAGCCATGCGCTGTTTAACCATTTCAAAGTTTTGCAGGTAGCGGCGCACCTTAAACCTGTTTTTGCTGGTAATATCAGCTTCGCACAACATCATCAGCGCATCAATGTCTTCACCGGCTTCAAACAACAGGCGCCGTACCGCGCTGTCAGTAATATTCTCTTTTGTAAGGCTTATAGGCCTCAAATGCAGCAACACCAGTTTTTGAACCAACCGCATTTTTTCAGTAAGCGGCAGTTTAAGCTTTGTAAAAATTTTAGGTACCATCCGTGCCCCTACCACCTCGTGGCCATGAAACGTCCACCCGTGCCCTTCCTCAAATTTTTTGGTGGGCGGCTTGGCAATATCGTGCAACAGGGCCGCCCAGCGCAACCAAAGGTCATTAGTTTTAGCGCTAATATTATCCAGCACCTGCAATGTGTGGTAAAAATTATCCTTATGTCCGTGGCCATCAACATACTCTGCGCCGTGCAGCGCCATCATTTGCGGAAATATTATTTGCAGCAACCCGCTTTTGCTCAGCAGATCCCACCCTGCCGATGGCTTCTCGGCCAGCATAATTTTATTCAGCTCATCCGTAATACGCTCCTGCGACACTATTTTTATACGCTCAGCATTGTCCTGTATGGCTTTAAATGTTTCATCTGCTATAGCAAACTTTAGCTGCGTAGCAAAACGAATGGCGCGCATCATGCGCAAAGGGTCGTCGCTAAACGTTTGCAGCGGCGGTAAAGGTGTTTCAATTAATTGCCGCTCAATATCTGCTACACCATTAAATGGGTCGATCAGTTTGCCAAAATCGCCCGGGTTAAGGCTAATGGCCAGAGCGTTTATTTTAAAGTCGCGGCGGTTTTGGTCATCTTCCAGCGTGCCGGGTTCAACTTCGGGTTTGCGGCTGTCGTACCGATAGCTTTCCTTACGGGCCCCCACAAACTCAATTTCAAAATCGTCAATCTTTATTTGCGCGGTGCCAAAGTTTTTAAAAAAAGCCACTGTTGGCACAGGTTTAAATTGTTCAGCTACTTTATGGGCAAGGGCAATACCATCGCCCAGGCAAACAATATCAGCATCTTTAGTAGGGCGGCCAATAATTTTATCGCGCACAAAGCCGCCAATAAGGTAACATGGCAATTGCAGTTCTGCAGCCGCATTACCAATTTTTTTAAAAATAAATAATTCCTTTTCAGAACATACAATATCCATCGCGGCAAAGATAGGGTTACAGAAGATATGTGGAAAGAGGGGAATAATGCTGGTATCTACTCAAACTCCAGCTCATTGCTAAAAAATTCCCAGTCAAATAAAAGGAATGGAGAAATGCGTTTGCGTACTGCCTGCATGTTTAATTCACGTACGTATAACGATGTACTTTTGTCTGCATGCACAATATTTTTACGCAGCCCCAATTTACCCGTAAGGTCAAGAAAGCGGCGAAGCTTATGTTGCGGTATGTTTATGGTTATTTTAGCCATAGGTTTCTGTACTACATATTTAAGCATTGTTTTTAAAAGAACAAATTAAAATGTGCAATAATTATATAACAGGCAGGCTATAGCATGGGTAAGCTTTTAATAATGAAGCAATTACGTGAACAGAAAAAACAATCTTAAAGTTTGTAAGTAGATGTATATGACAACAGAACCAAAACGCAACCATTATTATATTGCCGGTTGGTAATTAAATGTATTATAATACGGCTATTTGCCCAAAAGAAAGAGATGGCAACTTTAAAAAAGCGCCATCTCTTTGTATGATTCAACTAATAAACTACTCAACTTTCTTCTATTACCCAACTGCTCTCTTACTACTTAATGCTCTCTTACTAATCAACTACTTCCCAACCAATCAACTATTCCACCACCACCTGTTGTGTCCAGCTATGGCCTTTTTCATCCACCAGCACTAACCTGTAGGCTGCACTGGCAAGGGCCAGCGGAAGTTTAATGGTTTGCGTGGTTGATGTACCGTTAAGTGTTACACTGCGCTGCAATACTTTTTTGCCATCGCTGCTGTACAGTACCAGGACATATTTACCCGCATCCATATTGCTGCAGGTTACGTGCAGTTGCTGGCTTTTTTGTACCGGGTTTGGTGATGCTGTAAAGGCTGGTTTACCTTTTAGTATTTTAACCGTTACAACATTGCTGTATGCAGGCGCTGCATCTTTATTGATGATCTGTACACGGTAATAGTTATCACCCACCACCGGGTTTTCATCCGTCATCTCATATACTTCTGTTTTGCCTGTGTTGCGTGGTGCAGTAGCTAACCCTATTTGTTTAAAGCTTTGCCCGTCTGTTGATTTCTCTACTATATATTGTTGTATTCCTTGTTCAGTAGCTGTTGTCCATTCAACCTGGTTGGTTTTATCCTGCTGCCATGCTTTAACATTGGTTAGTGTGCTCGCCAACGCGCCTTGTGTTGCAAAAACTACCACAAACCTTGTTTCAGCGTAACTGGCTTTGTCTGCTGTTGTGATAAACGCTACATCGGTATTGGTTGCCAGGTCAACAGGTGTTTTGGTGTTTAAGTACCTGTCAACTATCCATGCCTGAAGAGTAGTAGGAATGTTTTGTGGCTTGATAGTGAATGAGTAACTATTGTTAGCCTTCATAGCTGATACATTTAACCATAAACTGTCATTATTTTGTGGTAACGGTGTTTTTTGAATGGCGATGTAATCACTGTTAATTCGTATGGTCAGGTTTTCATCATAGTTGTACAATTTGGCCGCATCATCGGTTGCATCTTTGTTATAGCTCTTATCATACACTGCCAGCACACCGTCAACCGCTGTCATGTTGTCTTTTATCTTCCTGTTCAAAGCAACCCTTAACAATTGTGCTGTGGATGGTGTTGGGGCAAAAAACACCCCGTTGGTACTGGTTGATGCATTTGTTTTATCTGCTTCAGTAAACTGAATGGTTACAGTGCCTGCCATATTAGCTTGCGTAAATACAGCCTCGCCGCTTTGCAATACGGTTGTTTGCAGGGTTTGGCCGGTCATATCGTTTATATAGTCACTACCCACTTTGGTAAAGGTTACATAACCACCTACTGTGGTACCACTGCGGTTGGGGTCCCATATCCAGAACTGCTGTGCTATACCGGTTGACCTGTTTACTACCGCTGCCATATCAACAGGGCTTGCATAAGGGTTGCCTGTAAGCATATAGTGACCAGCGGTACCCGGCGTATAGGCAAATGTTTGATTGCCTGTTTGCGGCAGCCCTGATGCCCTTAGCGTAGTGGCCAACGCAGCTTGCGAAGGCGATATATTGTTAGAACCATAAGGCCCGGTTATGAATATAGCATAAGCCTGGTTGGCCGCCGATGTATTATTGTTGCCTAAGCTGGTTGCATTGGTGTTGGCTACATCAAGCCATTTATCCTGCACTTCATCATAGTATTCCATGCTGGCCTCTCCGCCGCCTGCGGTGTAACCGTCTGTGCCACTGGCGCCTGGTTTAAATATTACGGCACCGCTGCTGCCATCTGCTACACCGCCGTTTTGCCAGTTATTATAGATGGTGCCTGGTTGGCTTAGCGGCGCTGTCAATAATCTCCATGCACGGTGGGCTGGTATATATCTTTCCACTGTTATGCCGCCTGTAAGGTAAGTGCCTGAACCTTGTGCAATGTTAGACGTACCTGCCGCTGTTGAAGCCATTACCAATTTGCCATTGGCGTTTAAGGAGCCTGCCTGTGGTGTGTAGGTGCCATACACTTTGGTGGTACCGCTAAACAGCATTACGCCGGCAGTGTTGTTTACCGTTAAATTGTTAACTGTTATGGTGCCTGCTATAGTTTGTGCTGTAGTGCCATTGTACACAATATTACCCGCAATTGCAGTAAATGTACCGCTGCTGGTTACATCACCGCTTATGCTTAGGGTGCCGGTTGCTGATACTGTTAGCGTACCGCCGTTATTAATGGCGTGGGCAGTAGCAGCGGTGGTTACTGTTGGTTGGTTTATTGGCGCTGAAGGTATGCTTACATCATCTGTTGCTGTTGGTACTGCGTTGGTGCTCCAGTTGGCGGCAGTGTTCCAGTCGTTACTGGTTGCGCCGGTCCAGGTGGGGCTGGGTATGGTTTTACTGCTGCCTGTATCGTACGCAAGTTTATCCGTTGTAGCGTTGTTATATGCGCTAAGCCGGTAATAATAAGTAGTGTTTTGTGTAAGGCCTGTTATGTTTTGCGAAAGCGCACCCGCCGCAATATCATTATTGGTATAAGAAGTTAAAATATTCCCCGCTGCAAAATCTGCAGAGGTTGCCACATCAAGTTTGTAGCCTGAAACAGCGCCTATGGTTGGTTTGGTCCAGTTAATAGTAAAAGATGTTGCAGCTATATTAGTGGTGGTACCCAAAGCAGGATTCGTCATTGCATAACTGGTGGCCCATGCCGGGCTGTTTACAAAACTGCCGTTCCAACTGTTATTTGAAAAATCAACCAGCGTTGTGCCGGCGTTTTCATCAAACCTGTAATACATCGCCATGGCAGATGATACGGCAGTGCTCACCATGTCTGCCTGTACCTCGGCCTGGCTTCGCGCACTGGTAAATACTTTTAGTTCATCAATCTCACCATTAAAATATTCGCCCGTGGTAACGGTATAGCCAATATAGGCTGTGCCGTGGTTGCCATCAATAAGGGATGGCGTAACGGTACCTGTGCCCAGGCTGCTGCTTGCCGCCAGGTGGCCGTTAATGTATATGTAATACTGTTTAGCAGATGCTGAAACAACATAAGCAATATGGTACCACCTGTTAACCTCGTAATTTAGCGGCGCATCAGCAACTATGGTATACCATGTGTTGCTGCCATTCCCAATATCGCCATGTACCATTCCGCCGGTAAGCTTCATATCAAATGTTTTATCAGTTACACCCCTTGTGCTGAATATCTCCATAGTGCCGGATGCGCTTTTTGGCTGTACCCAGGCCTCAACAGTATATTCATTGGCTATGGTATTTGTTGAAGGTGATGGTACCGCAACAGTTGCATATTGTGTTGTTCCGTTAAGGCTTAGCGCATTGCCGGGCGGTGTTGCAGCGTTATAGGTAAATGAGGAAGATGATGTGTAGCTGCCCAGGGGCGTGGTTATTGTTATTTTACCGCTTGTACCTTTGCCAACGATTGCCGTAATAGATGTAGCAGATGTAACATTGAACGACAAGGCAGGCGTGCCGCCTATGCTAACAGCAGTTGCGCCTGTAAAGCCGGTACCGGCAATTGTTATGCTTGTGCCAACACCGCCGCTATTTGGTGTAAAAGAAGTTATAACAGGGTGGCCAATCTGGTTGGGTATAACGGAGAACAATAAGCTGCTGCCGGCAAATTTTGCAATAGGTATATCTGGCTGGCCGTCACTGTCAATATCCCCCATCACCATATCGCGAATTGCATACGAGCTGCTGCCAACGGTGCAGTTTTGTGTGCCGAAGCTTTGTATTCCGTTGCTGGTTGTGTTTAAAAACATCAACAGCGGTTGCGTTTCACCATCCGCTACCAGCAGGTCAATTTTACCATCGCCATTTATATCGCCGGCCGTAAAATGCCTGATATTATACTTTGTATCGTGCTGGTCTGACGCTGCTTGTGCCTGCAGTTCTGTTTCCTCAGCAAATGAAATAGTGCCACCGGTGGTACTGGTATTAAAAAACAGCCCTAAAGCATTGGGCAGTATTAGGCCAGTTGCAGTAAAATCAGCGCGATAGTCTACCGCAACATCAAGTTTTCCATCACCGTCAAAATCACCTGTGCAAATGTCTAACGGCTCAACCCGCGTGGTAATTGTAACGGGCGACATAAATGACAGCGCGCCGCCGGTACTGGTGTTTTGCAATACCGTAAAGGTTGCGCCGGGGTTGGTACCCTGTCGGTCAGGGTTTGTTAGTATAATGTCTGTTTTGTTGTCGTTATTAAGATCGGCCAGGGCAAGGCTGCGGTAGCTGGAACTGTTGCCCGAAACAACATCGATGTTTGTACCTCCGTCAAACGAAATTGTTCCGCCGGTAGTGGTGTTTTGAAATACCACTATGCTGCTGCTGCTTTCAATCACAATATCGGGCATGCCATCGCCATTCATATCGGCCGCAGTTATTGCGGAAACGTTACGCGAAAATGAAACAACACTGCCATTGGTAAATGAAATGTTGCCGGGTGTGCTGGTATTTTGCAGTACTGCAAACTGCCCCGCCTTTGCTACAGCCATATCTAACTTACCATCGCCATCAAAGTCTGCGGTGGCTGTAAATAATATAGACGCCGAACCGAAAATATCTGAGGCGTTCCTGGTAATGGCCGTTCCAAAAGAAATATTACCTGGTGTACTGGTGTTTCTATAAATGGAGAAGTTGTTAAAGTTAGAATTATAATCCTCAATAAGGTCATTCTTGCCATCGCCGTCAAGGTCGGCAAGAGAAATTCTTGCGTCATCGCTTTGCGAGGTAAAATCAACAGCCTGGGTAAACGAAGTGGCATCAAGCGTGGTGTTTACCATAGCTGAACTAAATGGCTTGCCTGAATAAGCTGTAAACCCGGATGTTGTTACCGTTACGGGGCTATAAAGCGCGCCGGCGGGCACGGTAACCGTAAGCGCTGTTGCGGTTGCCGCTGTTACAGTGCCTTTTACACCGCCAAAATAAACTATGTTATTTGCAGCAGCGCTGTTAAAACCGGTACCGTTGATGGTAATTGACGAGCCGACATTTGCTGACGAAGCTGAAAGTGAAGATATGGCGAGCGCAGGGATGGTACAAGCCTGGTAGTAGGTATTGGCGCCCTGGCCGGTTACAGAAGTTTTATCGGCCCTTACCCTGTAGTAGTAAACTGTTGCCGTTTTAACGCCGGTAATTGCTGCCGATGCAGCACTGCCGCTGATGGACTTTGCATTATAACCGGTTAAAAAATTGCCTGAAGTTGTATCTGTAGTAACATCAAGTAAATAGTTATTAACGGTACCGTTAGCCGCCGCCGCCCAATTGGCCGTAAACCCTGTAATGGTAATATTAGTGGCGCTTAAAGATGTTGGCATTACGGCGGCATAACTTTCCACCCATGCCTGGCCGTTTAGTGTATTGCCGTCCAACCCATTGCCTGAACCGTCTCCTATAATATGGCCGGTGCCATTGTTAAAATTGTAATAGATATAGTTAGACCTGCCTGGAAGCACCGATAAGCTTAACATATCGGTTTGTACCTCGGTTTTGCTTAGCCTTGAACTATATATTTTAAACTCATCTATTTCACCATTAAAAAACTCGGTGGCGCCGGCATTGCTGGCTATATAACCTACGTGGTTATTAGCATTGAACAACGGCAAGGTAGCTGCTGTACCAAGCGCGCCGCTGCCAAGCGGGCTACCGTTAACATATACTATATATGTGCCTGCAAGAAGAGACACGGTATAGGCAATATGGTACCAGGTGCCGGCTTTATAGTTTAACGCAGCATCAGCGGTGGTGCTAAGCCATTTGGTACCATCGCCAATATCCGCATGCACACTATTGCCATTGGCCAGCTTCATATCAAACGAAAAATCAAAACCGGCGTTCCTGGTGCTAAAAATTTCCATTGAACCGGTGGTGCTTTTTGGCAATACCCAGGCTTCAACAGTATATTCATTCGCAATCTCGGTCCCATTGTTGTCTACAGCAGCAAATTGGTTTGTACCGTTAAAGCTTAAAGCATTGCCCTGCGACAAAACATGCTGGCATATAAAAATGGCGACAATAAATATAAAAATTGTTTTAAAGCCGGCTTTTGTGCCGGCAGGCAAATGGTAAAAAAGGTTCATAAGGTGGTTTTGGTTTTAGGTCTGTTTGTTACAGGCTATTATTATGCTGTTGAGAAAGTTTTTGTATTGGTTGAAATGCTAAGGGAATATATGCGTATAATGTTTTGGATCTAATCGTTACACAATTTATAACAATTTTATATACTTTGTTTAAAAAAGCAATGCCTTTTATACACAAATAAGTGTTTTGCAATATGCAGGCATAATGTTTTTATTAAAATAGTATAAATCGCGCGATGCTTTGGCAAAGTATAGGACGGGCAAATTTGTAGCAGAATTGAGGGGGAGTGAGGCGGGCAAATAAATATAACACCCTTATGCCAAGGCCGGGTGAGTAATACTTATTACTGTATAACAGGTTATCACCCAAATACCGTCCATGCTTTTTAAAAGCAAGGTGATTACAAAAATGCTGTATCACACGTGGCTAACCTATGTCCTTATCACCTCTACCCTTCCGTTAACCCATTTAATTATAGCAGAGGGCAGCGCACGTTCTGCATCATCCTGCCGCCATTTAACCACGTAATCAACACCCGATTTTATAACATCGCTTACTTCTGAAAACAATGCCGGCGGGGGTTCACCGCTTATATTAGCAGAAGTGCTAACTATAGGCTTACGAAAACGTTTTATTAAATGCCTGCAGAAGTCATCGTTACAAATGCGGATGGCAACGCTGCCGTCTGCGGCAAGCGCATTATCTGCAAGGCCCAGCGCATTTTCATAAATAACTGTAGTAGGTTTTTGCACTGTTTGCAGGTAATCGAATACCGCCATATCAGGCGCCGCAACATATTGCAGTATCTCTCTTTCGCCGGTTACCAGTATAACAAAACTTTTATTTTGCGGGCGTTGTTTTAGCGCTATTATTTTCTCTACTGCCGCTGCATTGGTGGCGTCGCAGCCAAGGCCCCAGATGGTATCTGTAGGGTATAATATAATGCCGCCGCTTTGCAAAACGGCAAGGCATTGTTCAATGTCGTTACTAAAATTAATCATCCTGCATTATTTTTTCATATGCCTGCATAACAGCTTTGGCGCAATTATACGGGGTAAATAATTGTGCATGCTGCCATCCTTTTTCAACCATATCCCGCACTAAAACATCATCATTAACTATGCGCTGCATAGCTTCTGCCATTTGCAATTCATCCATTGGGTTTATATACAACGAGCCTGGCCCGCCGGCTTCCGGCAGGCAGCTTACATTGCTTGTTATAACCGGTATACGGCTGCACAATGCTTCCAGCACCGGTATACCAAACCCTTCAAATCTAGATGGATATATCATACACAATGCCTGCTGGTAAATGGCAGGGAAATCAGCCGCCGACCTGTAAGATGGCAATTGTTTAATTTGCTCATCCCGCGATAAAAAGATCACCGTATTTTCCAGCCCGTTTGCCTTAACATATTCAATTACTTTTTGTTCATAACTATCCCCGTCGCCAATAACAACCAGCGGAATATCAAGCTTACCTTTTAAAATAGTTAGTGCCTTGCAAATGGTTAACAGGTTCTTTCTTTCAATAACAGAGCCTACATACAAAAAATATTTTTCCGGTAACTTATACAATTGCTTTATGCGCTGCTTTTCTTCTGTTGTAACCACCGCACTAAATGCAGGGTTACAACTTTGGTAGCACACATCTATCTTGCGTTCAGGTATTTTATAAAATTGAATAATATCTTCTTTTGTTTGTTTGCTTATCGCGATGATCCGGTCTGCATTTGCACAGGCATACCTAAATTTTTTGCGGTATATAGCTACATCAACAGGCTTATATTGCTTTGGGTAACGTTCAAAAATAAGATCATGAATAGTAACTGCAGACTTTATACCCGTATGCTGAATACCTGCCGGTATTTCGTGGCTAAGGCCGTGGTACAGGTTAATGTCAAGGTGCTTTAAATCCTTCACCACCCATTTGCTGCGCCAAACAGAAGTTAGCAATGTTGATGGAAACCTATGTGGTGTTACTACATTAACATTAGGCAACCCTTCAGTGTTGAACCGGCTGGTAACTTTTGGCGTACACAAAAAATATTCATTATCCGCAAAGTATTCAGCAAGCGATGTTATAAGGGTACGGCTGTAATGCCCTAAACCGGTGCCGTTTGTAAATGCCCGTTTCGCGTCAAATGCAATATTCATTGCGTGCAAAGGTGCAAATAATTTTAATTGAATATTGTTTTTTGATATCTTGTTTGACAGTACGCCCGCCAGTGCTGCATCACAAAATATACTGCCGCCAATTTCGTTTATACGTTATATTCACAGGCTATACAAACTAAACAACCTTTGCTTAAAAAAATAATGTTATGAACAAACAACGTGTTGCTATAATAATTTGTGCTGCCGCAGGTATGCTTTGCACGTTTATGCCCTGGGTTAATGTGCCCATAGTAGGTTCTGTAAACGGTACAAGGGGTAATGATGGCTGGATAACCTTTTGCCTTTTTGCCGTACCGCTTGTAATTAGCCTGCTGGGCAACCAAAAAACAAACATTACAGTAAACAACGGTTATATTGTAATGGCTGTGGCATTAGTTGCCTCCGGTATTGGCATATACAAAATTGTTGACTTTAACCATACCATGGGCGCTACGGACGACAACCCTTTTAGTAAACTGCTTGAATCAACTATATCGGTAGGTTTCGGTTTGTACCTGCTGGTATTTGCAGGCATAGCTATAATAATTTGCAACCTTGCAATGAAAGATAAACTGGCAACGCCGCTTGCGGAAAGTATTAGCAGCACAACGGAATAATACTTTTTAGCGCGGCCGTTTTGCTAAACATAGTTAGTACTTTAATTGCACAACTGCTTTAGTACGGGGGGCGGATATACATAATCTAAATTCCAGGCTTCAGCCTGCACTACCGGCGTTTATTAATGCCCCGAGCTAGTTATAATACGAAAATCCCCGCGCTAAAGTGGTGGGCCGACATCAACTGTTCAGTAACTCCTCATACAGCCCATAATTTTGGTCATCAAAACAAACAAATATTACGCTTGCGATAACTTCATAGTTCCGTAAAAAATTTGTAACATTTTCAATTGCTATTGTCGCCGCCTTATCTTTTGGAAAATGATAAATACCAGTACTTATATTGGGAAATGCAATTGTGCTTATGCCGTTATCAACCGCTAATTGCAACGAGTTATTATAGCAATTAGCCAGCTTCCGCTCCTCGTTATTTTGGCCACCATTCCACACCGGCCCAACGGTATGTATCACATATTTTGCGGGCAACCTGCCGCCGGTAGTTATCACTGCCTCGCCTGGTTTACAACCACCTTGTTTGGCAACAATTTTACGGCAATCTTCTAAAATAGCGGGGCCACCGGCGCGGTGTATGGCACCATCAACACCGCCGCCACCCATCAGCGAGGTGTTGGCGGCATTTACAATTGCATCCACCTGTTGTTTGGTTATATCGCCTTTTACAAGTTGTATTTTTGGGTGTTTCAACGTTAAGTGATTTTAAAATTATTGCCCGGCAGTCAAACCAGGCTTTTTATATATTCTTTCGCGTCAGCAGCCCCGCTTAATCCTATAAAATATTCAGTTACCATATCTGCAAAACCAAACAGGCTTGTTAAATCCCTGCCCCATAACATTTCATCAGCCAATACCTCGTATACAAGTGCCCGCATTTCTTTCCGTTCGTAATGCTTTTGCAATAATTCAACCTTATCATCTGTTATTAAAAAAGTTTTGCCATTTGCGTAACCCGTATGCTGCCCCTGCGCGTTTATATCGCTGTCCATAAAACGTATATATGCTGCAAAACCAAGCGCAATAAGCTTTGGCGGAGTATTATTTTTAGCATAATGGTTTAAAAGGTTAGGCACATTGCGCATCAGCATTTTTGATGAATACTGCAATGTTATACTAAGCCATTTATGTTCTAAAAATGGGTTACGAAAACGGTCAATTACTTCCTGTGCATAAAGCTTTGCCTCCGCTAACGAAATGTTATCATCTGTTAATGCAGGCGCAATTTCATGCATCATTAAATTATATATATAGCTATAAAAAACCTCATCCTGCATAGCCTGTTTCACAGTTTCAAAGCCACAAAGTACCGCAAGGCCGCAGCTTAGTGTGTGCGGGCCGTTCAAAAGGCGCAACTTTAACTCTCTAAACTTTGTTATATCATGCGCCAGCACAACACCTTTATCAACGGTGCTAAACGAAAGTGTTTGCAACACTTTTTCCTTTGCTGATTCAATCGCCCACAGGCTGTACACCTCGCTCATCAACATCAATTCATCCGTATAACCCAATTGCTGTTCGGCTGCGGCTTTTTCTGCAGGTTGTAATTTGCCCGGTACAATCCTGTCAACCAGCGAGCTGCAGAAATAATTATAACACTCTATCCATTCAATAAAACCTTCACTAAGATTGTTAAACCTTGCAAGTGCAATAACAATCTCTTTTAGCCTGTCGCCATTGTTTACTATTAGTTCGGTCGGTATAATTATCATACCACTTTCTTCACTGCCATTAAAAGCTTTAAAGCGTTCATGCAAAAACGCCAGCAGTTTACCCGGAAATGAAACTGGCGGCACTGCATTTACATCATCTTCAACAAACGTAATACCTACCTCGGTAGTGTTAGATACGATCACCTGCAATTGCGGGTTTGCAGCACATTGAAGTACATCTGCCCATTGTTGCTTTGCCGACAATACGCGGCTTATTGATGCATTTACAATAGTTTCATCAATGGTATTACCATCTTCAATGCCCCTTATAAAATGTGTGTATAAGCCATCCTGTTGCTCAAACGCATCTGCGCCGCCGCTGTCGGTTGATTTTACAACCACTATCCTGCCGTTAAAAATATTTTGCCTGTTGGCTTTGTCAATATAAAAATCACAAAGCCCGCGCAGCAAAACGCCTGTACCAAACTGCAATACTTTCTCCGGCAATGCAAAAATGGCCCCGCTGTTAACTATAGATGAAGGGGGAAGATGTTGTTTTGATAGTTGCATGCAATACTGTTTTAACGAAGGTAATTAAGATAATAAAACGCTCACAGACAATGTGGACAGATGAACAATTACGGCTACGCGGACATAGAAACCACAGCGTAACACAGAGTTAAATACATCACCAAATTTCATAAAGAAAAATCCGTGAAACGCGGTACGATAGCTCCATGCAACGCTGTGGTAAAAATTTAGTTATTGACAACATATTGGATCACTGACAATTTTATTGAAGGTCCCGGTCATACGTACTTACACCTCAACCATCGCCTTAATAACCCCATTTGCAGGGTTCAACCATCCTTCAAATTCAGCTTTAATATTATTAAACGTAGTACGGTGTGTAATATACGTTGATGGATTTATCAGCCCTTCCTTCATACACTGCATTACAAAGCTAAAGTCTGCTTTGGTGGCGTTGCGGCTGCTCATTAATGTTGCTTCACGTTTATGAAATTCAGGGTGGCTAAAGCTTAGCTCTTGTTTTTGCAGCCCCACTAGTACATACCTGCCACCATGCGCCAAATAGGCAAATGCAGCTTCCATTGCATTTTTATTGCCCGTGGCGTCTATTACAACACCTGCCATATCACCGTTGGTAATTTCTTTCAGGACCCTGTAAACATCATCTACAGATGCATCAATGGTGTATTGAACGTGCAGGTGCTGTTTACAAAACGCAAGCCTGTTGGCATTAATATCCACCGCAATAACCTGTGCGCCGGCAATACGGGCAAACTCCATCAACCCAAGGCCTATAGGCCCGGCGCCAATTATTACAACCGTTTCGCCCGGCTGTACATTAGCCCTGCGTATGCCGTGTGCACCTATTGCAAGAGGCTCAACAAGCGCTAACTCGTCAAAGCTTAAACCATCGCCATGTATCACATATTTGGCAGGCACTGCAAAATATTCAGCCATTCCCCCATCGCGGTGCACACCACATACCTGTATAGTTGCGCAGCAATTTGTTTTGCCATTACGGCAGGCAATGCAGGTACCGCAACTAAAATAGGGCAACACCGTTACTGCCTCGCCGGCTGAAAACTCATTGTGCCCGTTGGCATCAGCCACTTCAGCAGCAAGCTCATGCCCCAAAATGCGCGGGTAGTTAAAGTAAGGTTGTGTGCCTTCATAAGCATGCAGGTCTGTGCCGCAAATACCTATGCGTTTTATTTTAAGTAATATCTCCCCGGCACCAACAACATGCACTTCAACTTCTTTATATTCAAATTGTCCCGGCTGTTCACAAACTAATGTTTTCATAAATAAAATTGAACACAGCAACTAAATGAGAAATACGCGTTTTCTTCCCTTGAAAATTGAGTGTTAAATATTGAATATTAAGTGTTTCCCTCATTCCCTACTTCTTCATCCACACCCTATAAGCCACCGCATACTCTGATGGATATTGTTTTGCCGGCTGTATAGTAAGCCCGCCCGCATCTTGCTTCCAGTTTACTTTATCCGTACTGCCGACCAACTCGACTTTATCAACAGTGCCATTGCTACCTGCCGCAAGGCTTTTAATGGTAACTACGCTGGTGGGTATATCAAGCAGAATAGCATACAGCGTATCACCTTTGGTGGTGAAGCGAACATCCTGCGGTGTAAACGGTTTTAATTGCTTATCAACAAAGCTTCCTGCCGCTACTTCAGTAGGCCCTTCACCATACATTTTCCATGGGCGTGTGCCATAAATGGCTTCGCCATTTACTTTAAGCCATTTACCAATGCTTAATAATAATTTTTGCTGTTGTTCATCAATAGTGCCATCGCTTTTAGGGCCAATGTTCAACAGCAGGTTGCCATTTTTACTTACAATATCAACCAGGTTGGTAACAAGGTATTTGGGCGATTTATATTCATCATCAGGTATGTAGCCCCAGCTTTTAAAGCCAACGGCATCATCAGTTTGCCACGGCAATGCACGAATGCCTTTTAACTTGCCACGCTCAATATCAAGCACAGCGGCCTTTTCAGGAAAGCTTATATTTTTATAATTCAGCACAACCCCCTTGTTCCACTCAAGCCCTTTGTTATAATAATACGCCGCGAACGATTTACGGTAAGGGTCCATGGCGGGTTGTTCAATCCACCAGTCAAACCAAAATAATTGTGGTTGATATTTATTTACCAATTCAGTACAACGCAGCAGCCAGTCGTTCATATACTCAGGGCTGGGCGTTTCATTTTCTTCGCGCGCGGGCCCATAAAAATCAGCATATTTAGGGTCGTTAACATCACTATCAAATCTTCTGCCGCCATTCATAAAAAACCAATGCTCAATACGGTGAGATGACAAGCCAAACACCATATTGTGCTTTTTAATAGCAACCGAAAGTTCACCTATTATATCACGCTTTGGCCCCATCTCAGCCGCATTCCATTTACTTAATGCAGTTTTATACATGGCAAAGCCGTCGTGATGCTCGGCCACAGGCACAACGTATTTTGCACCAGATTTTTCAAACAGGTCTGCCCATTGGTCAGGGTCAAACTTTTCCGCCTTAAACATGGGTATAAAATCTTTATAGCCAAACTTATTTTGCGGGCCGTATGTTGCAACATGGTGTTTAAATTCATCGCTGCCCTGCTGGTACATTTGGCGCGGGTACCACTCACTACTAAATGCGGGCACAGAGTACACACCCCAATGTATAAAAATGCCAAACTTGGCATCTCTAAACCAACCAGGTGTTTGATAATTTTCAAGCGATTGCCAGGTAGCCTGGTACCTGTCCTGTGCAGAAGCCGTTAAGGCCATAATACAAAATGAAACGGAGAGCAGGCAAGCTGTTAGTTTTTTCATGTGTGGCTTATTGCGAAGTAAATAAATGTATTTTATACAATTAAATTACAAATATACTTGCAAAATATACGCGAACACTACCATATTTAAACTTCAGCAACTATAAATTTATGCGGCAATAACAAATTCGGGTGCGGCAACAAAGTTTTCAACACAAGCCACTGCATTACGTTGGGCTACTATAAAATCATCCTTTGCAGCATTATTTGCCCTAAGTTTTTCCTTTATAAAAAGGTGTATGTTCTCAAGCTTTTTGTGTTGCTGCAACAATTGCAATGCATATGCTGAACCGGTATTGCGCCGGTATTCATCTGCAACTTCAACAAGTATATTCAGTAGCAAATAACGCAGGGCCACAACATCTGTATTATCAGTGTAGGTTAAAATTGCCAGGTGATGTTTTAAGTATTTGCTGTTCATACGCCTTGTTTCTATTATAATTTCAAAAAGCCTACCAATACATTTTTGCACGTAAGAAGAGTTATGTGGAGTAGAGTGAATTCCCCACAAAACGTTTTTATGAACCATTTGTCACATTTTGCTGGTTATTTTGCCACTTTATTGTAGTTTCGCCGCAGATTTTTGACCCAACACTTAAAAAAATGACACACCCAAAATTTCCGGTTAAAGTTTTAATTCGACGTTCAGCTATTTCGTTATTGGTTTTGGCAGCTATGCTGGCAAGCGTATACGTATTTGCCAGGGGCAGGTAGGTGTAATATACTATTACAAAATTATTGAAATTGACTTAGTTGCCGGACGAGTTGCTTGAACGGTGGTAATGCAATTAAGCTGTGGCGGATTTGCCTGGAGGTTGGCCAGTTGTTACCAACAAGGCCAGCCAAGGCTATATTTGTGCATGGCATTTTTTTATTCCACCCCTTTATATATATCCATTTTTATCATATGTGCAACAATAGTTTCAGGATTCATATACCGTTCGTGCAGCATGGGTTTGTCAATATTATCAGAACCATCATAGTTCTTTAATTGTAACTGTTGCCTTACAAACGTGCTCCATGCCAACAATTGGTATCCCAGGCCGTGGGCAATGCAAATACTGTCAGTACGGTATTCAAACCGGTCAATATATTTTGTAGAAAGGTGCTTAACCCCCGACATAACAAGGCTTATAAAATTTCTGCTGATAAAATCGCTTACGTGGCTTAGCTCATGCCCTATTACCCCAATCTGCGCATTAAAATTCATGGCAGCAAGTTTTATCGGCTCTAATTTCCAATAAGTGCTGTCGCTTATGGTAATAGTAAACAGCCTTGTTTGACGGTTAAATATGCCATGTACTTCAGGCCTGGTTTGCAACAGGGAGAAGGCTGGTTTTACAATAAAACGTATGTGTGTATTTTTAAGTTCGGGAAAATACGAAAGCGCTATTAACGCCTGCAGCTGAAAGCCGGCAGGCAATTGCTTGTTGGGGCCATACTGTTGCAGTAAAAACAGGCTGTCTTCAGTTGTATAACTCTGCCTTCTAAATTGCGAAACGGGGCGCTGGGCTGAAGCGCTGCCACTTGCAGCAAAACACACCGTTATAATAGTAATTATACGTAATGCCCGGCTCATATAATAAATGTAGTGAAAGTTTATTAAGAAAAAAGTTGAACAAACTTGAAAGGAATGGCAACAAGGGCCGTATTTAGGCTAAAAACCAACTGTTATGGCATCTAAAATCATCTTATGGCTATTGCGTATTCTTGCTGCGCTTATAATGTTGCAAACCCTCTTTTTCAAGTTTACAGCAGCGCCGCAGTCGGTACACCTTTTTACCATACTTGGTATGGAACCCTGGGGCCGCATAGGCATCGGCATACTAGAACTTATTGCATCTGTGCTTATTCTTTTTCCGCGCACAACAAGTTATGGGGCCTTGCTTGGAGTTGGGCTAATGGCAGGCGCAATATTTTTTCATCTTACAAAACTGGGTATTTATTTTGACGGCGACCCATGGCTTTTTATATACGCTGTAACTGACTTAGTTTGCTGCACCATACTTGTGCTGGCTAACCCCGGCAAGCTATTAAATCTAGTGGGTATTTATAAACCTGTAATAAAATAAGGGATAGCTATGAATAGTAAAATTATGGGTGAAATGCAGTGCGGAGCTATGCGCATTTTTGCACAACTTGCCGAATTAATTGAACAACTGTCTGCTAATGAATATGTAATGCCTGTTAATATAATGTCTAACGCCACTATTGGCCAACATGTGCGGCACATTATAGAGCTGTTTATTGAGCTGGAAAAAGGCTATGCCAGCGGCACCGTAAACTATGAAAAGCGTAACCGCGACTACCGCATAGAGACAGATAGACAAGTTGCGTTATTAATGTTGCAGCATATTATTGCCAACATTAATAAGCCGGGCAAAAATATTTTGCTGGAAGGAAGTTACAACGAAGCAAATGGCGCAATGTTAGTAATACCAACCAACTACTATCGCGAGGTAGCATACAATCTTGAGCATGCAATACATCATATGGCGTTAATACGAATCGGTGTAACCTGCATTTCAGAAGCCACGGTGCCAGATACTTTTGGCGTTGCTTCAGCCACTTTAAAATATAGAAAGGCATGTGCACAGTAACATTTCTGCCGGCAAAAAACGGTTACCTGCTGGCATCAAGCAGGGACGAAAAAAACAACCGCAAACCGGCCCTGCCACCAAAAACCTACCAGCATGGTAGGACGCCCATTGTTTATCCTAAAGACACACAGGCGCATGGAACATGGATAGCGATGAAATATAATGGAGATGCAGCGGTGTTGCTTAACGGCGCCTTTAAAAAACATATACCGAAACCTGCGTATGAACGCAGCCGGGGTGTTGTTTTGCTGAATATATTTGAAAGCTGTAACCCGCTGCAGGCTTTTTTGCAGGCGAAACTGCAAAACATTGAGCCCTTTACCCTGGTATTATTTGTTGAGAACATTTTGACAGAGTGCCGTTGGTGCGGACATGAAAAGTATATAAAACATCTTTCAAATAAAAGCGCCTATATCTGGTCTTCTGTCACTTTATACGATGATGAAGTTATAATAAAACGGCAGAATTGGTTTAATGCCTGGCTTGCAAAACATGAATATGCGGTTGCAGATGACCTGTCTAATTTTCATCATTTTGGCGGCGATGGGGATAAGCAAAACGATATACTGATGAAGCGGGAGAATATATATCAAACTGTAAGCATTACGGTGCTGGAACTGCTTACCGGCAGTAAGAAGATGATATATCATGACCTTGAAAATAACCGTTGTATAACTAAACCAATTGACACCTGCGATTACGCAACCTTATAATTACGCTGATGAGTTATTTTAAAAAGCTTTTATACAAACCCTTTTTTATAAAACTGCTGCATTGGGAATTTTGGTCTTTTAACGCGGTGTACGCGCCCATATATTTTTATTGGATTTGGCTATGCATACGCGCGCGTTCATTTTTCTTTTTTAGTGCATCTAACCCGTCTATTAAAAACGGCGGTTTTTTACTTGAAAGTAAAATGGATATTTACAGGCAAATACCCCCCGGGTACTCTCCCGAAACGCTATTTTTCAAGTCCGGCAGCGGTATTGGGTATATAATACAACAATTACAATCGGCACACTTTAACTATCCGCTTATTGCCAAGCCTGATATAGGCGGCAAGGGTAAGGGTGTTAAAAAGCTACTCTCAGAAAGAGATGTTATTGAATATGCAGGCAGCAGCAAAGTTGATTTTTTACTGCAACAGTTTATACCCTACCGCAATGAAGTTGGCATTTTTTATTACAGGCTGCCGGGGCAGGAACGTGGTAATATTTCCGGCATTGTAAGTAAGGAGTTTTTGGCCGTTAAAGGAGATGGCACGTCTACAATTGAACAGCTGTTACAAAAAGATAAACGGTTTATATTGCAATTGCCTGTATTACAAAATACTTTTGGCGACAAGCTGAAAAAAATATTGCCCGCCGGCGAAACAGAAACACTGGTGCCATATGGTAACCATGCGCGCGGTGCAAAATTTTTAGATGTAAGCTCGCTGATTGATGACCGCTTAATACAAACTATTGATAATGTATGCAGGCAAATACCCGGGTTTTATTATGGCAGAATGGATATAATGTATAACGATTGGAAAGATATGCAAACCGGCAAAGAGTTTTTAATTGTAGAAATTAATGGCGCCGGCAGCGAGCCAACACACATTTACGATCCCCGCCATTCTATTTTTTTTGCATGGAAAGAGATAATACGACACTGGAAATTACTGCAAAAAATAAGTTGCAGCAACCACAGCCTGCAACATGTGCCCTATATGCGCTTTAAAGATGGAATAGCAATGTTTAAAGAAAATGCCGCTTACGAGAAAATATTCAGGTAACCCGGAACGAACCGCAATAGTTACAAACTACAACCACAGCCTTACGCAAACAGGGGGGCTTTAATAAATGAATTCAAATCTCTTTAAAGCATGGTGTTCTATGCACTCGCCAGCGCCCTGTCCAAATGTACATAGCCACCATCCACGTGTATTAGCTGCCCGGTGGTATGGCTTGATGCCTGCGATAGTAAAAAGGCTGTGGTATTGGCAATTTCTTCGGCAGTGGTCATCCTGTTTTCCAATGGAATTTTTGCTACTATTTCCTTTAGTTTTTCTTCAGGGTTCGGCAAGGTTTTTATCCAGTTTTCGTACAGTGGCGTCCAGCACTCGGCCACAACAATGGCATTTACACGAATGCTGTATTTAAGCAGTTCAACCGCCCACTCTCGGGTTAAAGCGTTGCGGCCGCCATTGGCAGCAGCATAGGCACTTGTGCCGCCCTGCCCTGTTTCAGCCGTTTTTGATGTAATATTTACAATAGCACCTTTGCTTTGTATTAAAGCCGGCAATGCAAAATGTGCCATTAAATAATAATGTACCACATTTTTGTGCAGCGATGCCATAAAGGCCTCGTAACTGCCATTTTCAAGATTAACCCCATCATTAACACCGGCGTTGTTTACCAGCCCGTCAATTCGGCCAAACTTATCCATCACGGCCTTTACAGCGTTCTCACATTCTTCGGGTTTTGTAAGTTCAGCAACCACCTGGTGGGCTTTGCCGCCGCTATCAACAACGTCGTGCATTGTTTTGGTATTATCTTCTAAACTGCGGCCTATAATTACCGGTATAGCGCCTTCTTTAGCCAGCACTTTTACTATTCCTTCCCCAATGCCTTTGGCGCCGCCTGTAACTATAATAACCTTGCCCTGTAATTTCAAATCCATATAATAAGTTGTTTGTGTTGCGTATTTATAAATTATAAAAAACTGTGGCATTACCGCCAAAAAATGCATCTTTCTCGCTTTGCGTAAAAGGCGCAAAATATTCCCTTAAAACATCCACCCATTGTTTATAGCCGGCCGCAACAAGGCATACCGGCCAGTCGCTGCCAAACATTATCCGGTTAGTATCAAAAGCCTGCACAATCACGTCAATGTACGGTGTAAGCTGTTGTTTGTTCCACAATTTAAGGTCAGCTTCAGTAACCATACCCGATATTTTACAGCTCACGTTCGGCAGTTGGGCAATAGTATGCATATCCTTTTCCCAGGCAGCTATCTCACCTGCCTTAATATAAGGCTTGGCTGCATGATCGATCACAAATGGCTGGTTAGGAAAGGCCCTTACCAAATCAACCGCATGTTGCAACTGGTCGGGAAATATCAATATATCATACGTAAACCCGTATTTTGCCAGCAGGCCTATGCCATTTTTAAAAGCGGGCTTCAACATCAAAGCCCTGTCTGGCTCGCCCTGTAAAATATGGCGAAATCCCTTCATTTTTTCAAACTGTTCATAATAGGCCAGCCGGTCTTCAATATCATCACTCTGCAGATCAACCCAGCCAACTACACCCCTTATAAAATCAAATTTTGAGGCATTGCTTAGCTGAAATTCATTTTCTTCTTCCGTTTGGTCAACCTGTACCAGCACAGTACCATTTATGCCGGCGTCTTCCATAACAGGTAAAAGGTCCTGCGGCATACAATCCCGCCTAATTTCTTTCATTTCATCGTTTATCCAGCCATGGCGATCTACATCATACAGCCAAAAATGCTGGTGACTGTCAATAGTAACGTTGCCCCCGTGCCCTGGCAGGGAGCTGAAGGCAGAAGGTTTATTTTGTAGTGGGTCACTCATATGCAGACAAGCGATTTAATGGCCTCTTCCTAAATCCCTCTCCGGTAGAGAGGGGCCTGGTTAAGCTTCGCTATTTTTATTAACTTGTTGAAATTCTATACTTCAGATCATTTATTAGCCGCCTAATTTTACTATTAACTTTTTGTCATCTGTCAACTAAATGCTGTCACCCGCTTTCTTATACGCCACCACATGTTGTTTTGAACTGCCAAGGCCATCAATACCCAATTCAACCACGTCACCGGGTTTTAAATATACATTCGGCTTCATCCCCAGGCCTACACCTGCAGGCGTACCGGTTGATATAATATCACCAGGCAGCAGTGTCATAAATTTACTTACATACGCAACTACAAAAGGCACATTAAATATAAAATTGGCAGTTGTGCCATTCTGCATGGTTTGGCCGTTAACGCTTAACCACAGGCGCAGGTTGTTAACGTCTGCTATCTCATCTTTTGTAACAAGGTATGGCCCTGTCGGCGCAAAAGTATCGCAGCCTTTACCCTTGTCCCATGTACCACTGCGTTCAAGCTGGTATTCGCGTTCGCTAACATCGTTGTGCAATACATAACCGGCCACGTAATCCAGGGCTTCAGCTTCCTCAACATAACTTGCTTTTGTACCAATTACTATTGCCAGTTCAACTTCCCAGTCGGTTTTTACTGAGTCCTTAGGTATCATAATATTATCAAACGGGCCAACAAAAGATGTGGTTGATTTTAAAAATATAACCGGCTCAGGCGGTGGGGTTGCCCCGGTTTCCTTTGCATGGTCGGCATAGTTTAAGCCTATACATACAATTTTTGAAGGCCTTGCCAGTGGTGCACCTATGCGTGTGCCAGCCGGCACTGCCGGCAGGTTGTTTTGGTTAGCATTTAAAAATGACTGCAAACGGTGCAGCCCCCCTGTAGCAAAAAAATGCTCGTTATAATCTTCGCCAAAGGCTGATGTGTCGTATAAAGTATCGCCCACTGCAATACCTGTTTTTTCTTGTCCAATGTTTCCATGCCTGATAAGTTTCATAAGAAAACCTCCTAACTCCTCCTTAAATGGAGGACTTTTTTTGTTTAGTATGACAAAGCTATTTTTCCCTTCTTGTTTAAGTCTCCTGTTAATTTTCCTTTCAGGAAATTTTTTTTGGTTTCATTCAAAGCAACCCGCGTTGTATTTGTTTCTCGCTAAGGCGCGAATGCACTAAGATAAAGGCAATAAGAATTAAAACGCTTAAAACATAACCATCGTTTTATAAGTCATGTATAACGCACCTTACCCAATCCCTTATAAAAGCTCTATCAAAGTTAGCCAGCAAGGCCTAAGCACCTTTTCAAGTGGGCCAATATAACTGCATGTACCGATCTCATCTCTATTTGTTTCCTCCCAAAACACACAGACACCAGGTTAAAGCCAGTAACTACACTAAGTACATAGCCGGGTCAAAGATCATTTACTACCCGCTTTATACCGTCTTTTATTAAAGCACTATTAAAGTTAATGAGTAAACCCAACTTTAACCCTGTAAGCTTTAAATAAGTAAGTACCTGCTTAAAGTGCACAGGCATTATCATTTCTACAGATTTTAACTCTATCAAAACCTTCTCTTCAACAATAATGTCTGCCTTAAAGCCGATCTTCAACTCCAGTTCGTCATACATTAATGGAATGATCTCCTGCCTGGTTATATATGATCCCCGCATTTTTAATTCATGGGCCTAAACTTCTTCATATACATTTTCAAAAAGGCCTGGGCCTAGCCTATTATGAATTTTAAAACAACAGTCTACAATAATCTTCGACAACTCGTTTTCATTCATAGTATAGGGTTTTATAAACAGGACCGGTCTTTGATTCTTTCTTGCTTACTGGCTTTATCTTAATGCCTTCGTGTCTTTGCGAGAAATTTCTTCCACCCTTGCATGAAATAAAACTCCGCTGCCGGAGGCAGCGCCACTTAACTCCTACGTATTCAACTTCAAAAACCCGCCATCAATGGGGTAATCCGTTCCTGTTATAAATGATGCCTCGTCGCTGCACAGGTACAATACCAGCCCTGCTATTTCATCTGGCCTGCCCATACGGCCGATGGGCTGTGTTTTAGATAGTTTCTCAAACATCTCCTGTTCCCTGCCCGGGTAAGTTTTCTTTAAAAAACCATCTACAAAAGGTGTATGCACCCTGCCCGGCGAAACAGAGTTGCACCGTATATTATCCCCCAGGTAATCTTTGGCCACACTCATCGTCATGGCATATACTGCGCCCTTGGTCATGCTGTAGGCAAAACGGTCAGTTAAGCCAACCAATGCCGCTACCGAGCACATATTTAAAATTACACCACCTCCGTTTTTCTTCATTACCGGTATAGCTGCATGTATGCAGTTATACATGCCCTTTACATTTACATTAAACAACCGGTCAAAATCGGCCTCACTGGTATTGTCAGCCTTGCCGATATGCGATATGCCGGCGCAGTTAACCAATACATCTATCTTCTCAAGGCTGTTAAAAATATCGATCACTTTTTGCTGTTTGGTAATATCGCAGGTAAAAACTGCCGCATTACCACCAGCCTCTGTAATTTCATTTAAAACTGCATTGGCAGCATCTTCGCCAATATCAACAATATTTACATTGGCGCCCTGCTTTGCAAACAGTAAAGCCACTGCCCGGCCTATGCCACTGCCGCCACCTGTTATAACTGCACGTTTGTTTTGTAAACTAAACATATAAATAAAAGTTCGTCAAGTTTAAATCTTGCAATAAGCACCAAATAAAGAAAAATACCAAAGTCTAAGGTTGAGAACGCACAACTCCAGGAAAAACCCCAAAGTCAAATAAGCTCGTTTGCCTACCCTATTTTTCTTTTCCCTAAACCTTAAGCCTTATACCTATTTTCCTTCTAAGGTAAAAATCTGTTTCATTACAACCCATTTTTCACCTGGCTTTGCCGCGGGTATAGATTGTTGGTATTTCCACATCAATTGCTCCCACTCCTGCACCTTTGGGTCGGCTGCATCCGCCGCATTTTTAGCATCAAAGCTAAAATCGTCCTTTGTTTCCATTATCATAAACAGCCGGTTACCGGCGCGGTATATATCCATTACATCAATACCGGCATCTCTTATGCTCTTTATTATCTCAGGCCGGCCATGTTTATGGTGCGCTTCATATTCTTCAATCATCTTCTCATCATCAACAAGGTCTAATGCAAGGCAATATCTTTTCATGGTTAAAACATTAAATTTATTATACAACTACCGGGCTTTCTTCAATATCCCTGTATGTTGGCGATGGCTTTATTTTGTATCCTTTCAGGCCAAAATATAATATTACTGCAAAGCAAATTAACGGCACGATATATGCCTTTTGCATGCTGCCCGTTCTGTCTGATATAAAACCCATAATAATAGGAATGATGCCGCCACCTATAATGGACATAACCAGGAAAGAAGAACCAATTTTTGCGTCTTCACCCAGGCCTTTAATGCCCAATGCAAAAATGGTGGGGAACATGATTGACATAAAGAATGGAACTGCTAACACTGCATATACAGCCACCATACCGTTTGCGGTAAGTGCTACAATTAACAATGCAATATTGATTATAGCGTATAATGACAGCAGTTTGGCCGGCTTTATAAACCGCATAATTAACGTACCTGCAAACCTGCCTGCCATAAAGCCAAACATGGCGATTGACCAAAAATAAGATGCTTTTATTTCATTAAGACTGGCTACATATTTTGAATACCTTACAATAAAACTACCTACACCTACCTGCGCGCCTACATAGCAAAACTCAGCTATTACTGCCCATTTAAGGTGGCTGTATTTAAATACATTTAATGAGAATTTTGTAGAGTGGCCAGATTCTTTTATTTCGGGCAGTTTTGTAAAAACAAATAATAATGCTATTAATATTACCACAACAGCCATTATTAAATAAGGCAATTTTATGGTTGATGCTTCTGAATTAAGATAAGCAGTCAGGTCTGCAGGAGACATTTTCTGTAACTCTTCTTTAGTATGTTCAACACCTGTAAGTATAACACGCGCACCAATAGCAGGTGCAACAGCTGCACCAAGCCCATTAAAAGATTGTGCAAAATTCAAACGCTGTTCAGATGTATCGGGGTTGCCCAATACGGTTACATAAGGGTTGGCCACGGTTTCTAAAAATGTAGCGCCACTTGCTGAAATAAATAATGCTACCAGGAAAAACGTATACTCCCTTGTTGCAGCGGCCGGTATAAACAATAAAGCGCCCAGGGCGTATAACGACAGGCCAACAAGAATACCTTTTTTGTAGTTATATTTTTGAATAAATAAACCCGCAGGTATTGCAATAGTAAAATACCCAATGTACACCGCAAAGTCAATAAATGAAGACTGTGTATCACTTAACTGGCATGCTTTCTTTAAATGTGGTATAAGTATCGGATTTAAATTATGCAGGAAAGCCCATAAAAAAAACAACGAGCAAACCAGGATAAACGGAAGCAGGAATTTATTTTTGGCCATAATAGTAAGTATTAAAAAATATCGTTAGAGCTGGCAAATTATGAAAACATACCTTAATTAGAAATGTTTTTTTAACACTTAATAATTCCTGGTGGACAGGTAACAATAATTTTAGCGTATTTTGATGTTTTATACACAACCATTATGCACCACATAAAAATATTTAACGGCAAAATTATTACACCTGCCGGCATAATACATAATGGTACAATACTAACATGTGATAATACTATACTGTTAATAAGTGAAAATGATATTGATGCACCCGGCGCTTTGCATATTGATGCCGGCGGCAGGTATATTTCGCCCGGCTTTATTGATATACATGTGCACGGCGGCGGCGGGCACGATTTTATGGACGGTACTGCTGAAGCGTTTATTGAAACGGCAAAATTGCACGCGCAATACGGCACCACCGCCTTAACCCCAACAACACTCAGTTGCAGCAAAGAAGAATTGCTGCATATATTAAACACCTATAAACAGGCAAAAGAATTGAACATGCATGGCGCTGCATTTATAGGTATGCACCTTGAAGGGCCCTATTTTGCCATGAACCAGCGCGGCGCGCAAGACCCCAGGTTTATTCGCAACCCTGATTCAGCGGAATATAAAGAAGTGCTTACCATGTCAAATGATATTGTACGGTGGAGTGCGGCGCCCGAACTACCGGGCGCCGGTGAATTTGCAGAATATATGTTGGGGCATGGTGTGCTGCCGGCGCTTGCACATACAGATGCGGTATATGAAGAAGTGGTTGATGGCTTTGCCAAAGGCTTTACACTTGCCACACATTTATATTCAGGAATGAACGGTGTTATACGCCGCGGGGCACAACGTTACGCCGGCGCAGTTGAAGCTTCATTTTTACTTGAGGGTATGTCGGTTGAAATTATTGCGGATGGTATACACTTGCCCCCCGCCCTCCTAAAGCTGGTTTATAATATTAAAGGCCCTTATAAAACCGCCCTTATAACCGATGCTATGCGTGGCGCCGGTATGCCGCCGGGCAACAGTATATTGGGCAGCAAACAAAACGGCCTGACCGTTATAATTGAAGATGGCGTAGCCAAACTACCTGACAGAACGGCCTTTGCAGGCAGCGTTGCTACTGCAAACAGGCTGGTGCGTAATATGGTTAACCTGGCCGGTATACCACTGCATGATGCGGTTACCATGATGAGCGCAACACCCGCAAAAATTATGGGTATTACCAACAAGGGCGTGTTGGCGGTTGGAAAAGATGCTGATATTATTTTATTTGATGACAATATACAGGTATGCACCACCATTGTTGAAGGCAGGGTAGTATTTGATAAACGCGGCGCTTAAACCAATACCTTTACACACTAACACACCATTATGGCCCAACAGAATTATAGAAACCACGTACGTTATTATCCTGCACATCATTATATTTTTTACCCTGTTGTACTAACCGGCATAGGTGTTTGCATACACTACTACTTTAAATACCCGCAGTTGCACAGCGTATGGCTGGCGCTAATTTTACTGTTTACAATAATTGCCTGGCTAAGCTTTATGGTGCGGCAGCACTATGCACTTATTATTCAAAACCGGGTGGTGCGTATGGAAATGCGTTTTCGCTATTATGTGCTAACACAGCAAAGGCTGGAAGATGTTGAACAAAAGCTAAGCTTTGGCCAGGTGGCGGCCCTTCGTTTTGCAAGCGATGAAGAACTGCCTGCCCTGCTTAAACGCGCCGTTGACGAAAACCTAAGCCCCGATGCTATTAAAAAAAGTATTAAAAATTGGGTGGCAGATGATATGCGGGTGTAAACTGGCATTAGGCAGAGCAAAAGAAGGGTTCATAGTTCATGGTAAAAAAAATCACCGTGAGTAATTAGCCAAACTTTGCCGCTTTAAAACAATAAACTATTCTCCAGGCCTTCACCATAAACTTTCTTCCCGGCTTTCTCCGTTAATTATAGGCCATCAACTACTCACAGGTTTTCACCCATGAACTATTAACCATTATGAACTATGAACCCTTCTTTCAACTCTTTGCTGTAATTTCGCGCCCTAAAGTGAAGCGACTATGAAGCCTATACAGATGGTTGACCTTAAAACACAGTATTATAACATAAAAGATGAGGTTGATAAAGCGGTGATTGATGTGCTGGAAAGTTCGGCATTTATTAACGGCAAGCCTGTTCAGCAGTTTGCTGATGCATTTGCCGCCTATATGGGCGTTAAGCATGTAATACCCTGTGCAAATGGTACAGATGCCCTGCAAATAGCTATGATGGCGCTTGGCCTGCAACCGGGTGATGAAGTAATAACACCATCATTTACCTATATTGCCACTACTGAAGTTGTGGCATTGCTTAAACTAACACCGGTATTTGTGGAAGTGGATGCAAAAACTTTTTGTATTGAACCTGAAAGTTTAAGAAAGGCCATAACGCCTAAAACAAAGGCTATTGTTCCCGTGCATTTATACGGCCATGCCGCCAACATGGAAGAGGTAATGCAGATTGCCAAAGCGCATAACCTGTATGTTATTGAAGATAATGCACAGGCCACCGGTTGCGACTATACTTTTAGCGATGGCGTTAAAAAGAAAACCGGCAGCATTGGCACTATTGGCACAACATCTTTCTTTCCGTCAAAAAACCTGGGATGCTATGGCGATGGTGGTGCAATATGTACAGATGATGATGCGCTGGCGGCTAAACTGCGCATGATAACCAATCACGGCCAAAACAAAAGGTATTACCATGAAGTGGTAGGCTGTAATTCAAGGCTTGATACAGTACAGGCTGCTATTTTAAATATCAAGCTTAAACATCTTGATGATTACATTGCTGCAAGGCAAAAAGCGGCTGATTATTATGATGCAGCATTTGCCGGCCATCCTAACATAACAACGCCATACAGGGCGCCATACACCAACCACGCTTTTCATCAGTACACGTTGCAGCTTGAAGGGGTTAACAGGGATGGTTTGAATGAATACCTGGCATCAAAACAAATTCCTTCAATGATATATTACCCTGTGCCAGGCCACAGGCAGCAAATGTTCAGCAGCTTTAACCTTGCAGATTGCGACCTGCCTGTTACCGACTGGCTTACTGAAGGGGTTATTTCTTTACCAATGCACACAGAATTAGAAGAAGAACAATTATCTTACATTACATCTTCAGTTTTGGAATACGTAAATAAACAGGCATGATATCAGAATCCCTTATCCAAAAGGAAAAAAAATTAGCTGTGATTGGTTTAGGCTATGTAGGCCTGCCTGTTGCACTGGCATTGGCAAGAAAAATTAAAGTAATAGGATTTGATATAAGCGAACCCCGCGTTGAACTATTGCGCAGCCACATTGACCCCAGCCACGAAATAGAACCGGAAGCTTTTAAAGGTTGTGATATTGAGTTTACTGCCAGCCTTGAGACCCTGCGTGAAGCAAGTTTTTTTATAGTTGCCGTTCCCACACCTGTTGATGGCCACAATGTGCCTGATATAAGGCTGCTTAAAAAAGCTTCTGAAACTGTTGGGCATGTTATTAAAAGGGGCGATTATGTTGTGTTTGAATCAACTGTTTACCCCGGCTGTACAGAGGAAGATTGTGTGCCGGTTATTGAAAAACACAGCGGGCTTACAATGGGTGACGATTTTAAAGTAGGATACTCCCCCGAACGTATTAACCCGGGGGATAAAAAACACACACTTGAAAATGTAATAAAAGTGGTGTCGGGTTGCGATGCAGAAGCGCTTGAACAGGTTGCAAAAGTGTATGAACTGGTGGTTACTGCCGGTGTGCATAAAGCATCAACCATACGTGTTGCAGAAGCTGCAAAGGTGATTGAAAATACACAACGCGATTTGAATATTGCGTTAATGAACGAGCTGTCAATTATATTCGACAGGATGGGTATTAACACCTTTGAAGTGCTTGAAACAGCCGCTACCAAATGGAACTTTTTACGTTTTTACCCCGGCCTTGTGGGCGGCCACTGTATTGGTGTTGACCCTTACTATTTAACATATAAGGCTTCTGAAGTCGGTTTTAACTCCCGCGTTATTCTTGCCGGCAGGTACATTAACGATAACATGGGCAATTACATAACTAAAAAGGTATTGCAGCATGTTATTAATTACGCAGGCAATGTAAAAGAGTCCAAAGTGTTGATAATGGGCGCTACTTTTAAAGAGAATGTTACCGATATACGCAACTCAAAAGTGGTTGATATTGTAAACGTACTGCGCACCTACTACCTGAATGTGCACCTGGTTGACCCGCTTGCCTCGTCGGAAGAAGTAATGCACGAGTATGGGTTCCCCCTGGTTGAAAAGCCTGATAACGACTACGACGTTGTTGTAGCAGCCGTTTGCCATACAGCTTATATGGATTTGGATGAAGCGTACTTTGCATCCATCACCAAACCACACGCATTGATCGCCGACTTAAAGGGCATGTACCGTAATAAAATAACTAACCGTAAATACTGGAGCCTTTAATATGAGCAGCAAACCTGTTATAATTGTTTCAGGCAAAAACGGCCAGTTAGGCAGCGAATTGTTTGATATAGCAGGCAGTTACCCGCAGTTTGATTTTCATTTTTTTGATAGTAAGGCGCTGGATATTAGTAATGAACAGCAAGCCGCAGACATTTTTGCCAGCCTGAAACCCGCATATTTTATTAATTGCGGTGCATATACTGCCGTTGATAAAGCGGAGACTGAACGCGAAAAAGCACTGGCTATTAATGGCGATGGTGTTGGCCTTGTTGCTGCACTATGCAGCCGATATAATACAAAGCTTGTACATGTTTCAACTGACTATGTTTTTAACGGTGCAGGCACTACCCCTTATAAAGAAACCGGGACCACAGACCCTGTTAACTATTATGGCTACACCAAATTGCTGGGCGAAACCCTTGCGCTGCAGAAGAATGAGCATACTATTATCATCCGCACTTCGTGGGTTTACAGCACTTACGGCAATAACTTTGTAAAAACAATGATAAGGCTGATGAAGGAACGCCCCGAAATAAAAGTTGTGGCAGACCAGGTTGGCTCACCCACCTACGCTTTAGACCTTGCAAAGGCTATTATGGACATTATTACCTGCCCGGCAGGTTTTACACCGGGCATTTATCATTTTAGCAACGAAGGCATTATTTCGTGGTACGATTTTGCTGTTGCTATAAAAGAGGGTAAACAATTAAACAGCATAGTTCATCCCATACCCACAACGGCCTACCCCACCCCGGCCAAACGACCGGCATATTCAGTTATGAGCAAGGAAAAAATTGCAGGCACCTTTGGCATTAAGCTAAAAAACTGGAAAGACAGTTTGGATGAGTGCCTTGCGAAGATGGATTAGTGGCCATACAATAGAAAATATAGTGAGAGAATACGGGTAACCGCTTTTTCATTTTTTAAAGATCTGCGGGTTAATATTTTAGCTGATATAGCAAAATCTGTCATAACAAAATCAAACCCTATTGAATTATAAAGACGCCTACTGCCGTTTTATAATCAAATTCGCAAAATCTCCGCTTACACCTGGTGTAGATACCCACAAACCTATTTTACCGGTTTTACGCTTGTTCAGCATTGGCGCTTTTAGCGATGGTATGGCAGAATGGTCAACATATACGGTAACCCAATTATCATCAATAACGATTGTTGCATGAAACCAACTGTTAGGGTCAGGTACCGGCGTCACAGCGTTTTCATATACTGAAGGATGTTCTTTGCGAAGCTTAACATAATCATTCTCAGGAAGGCTAAAATATTGTACTGACCATTTTCTTCTTAAAGTATCTGTATGGCGAAAGTTAAACGGCCTGAAATAAACTGCGTCAAACGTAAGCGAGTCAACACCATAAAACGCTACACCCAAAAAGCTTTGCAGAAAAATATCTTTACCCCTTACATCAATATCAATCCTGCCTTTTGTAAACTCCTCATTCCTAACCCAAATAAGGCCTTTTGTAGTTATTGCGTTCTTTTCAGCTTTGCTTTTAATTTCCATTGTTTCATGTGCCGCAGTGGTATCAAGCATGCCCTGTTGCAAAAGCTTAACCAGGTTATAATGTGTTGTTTGGCTAAAGACATTATATACACTCACAATAAAAAGGAAAACCAACAATATGGCTTTATTCAGAAATCTTATCATTGTATCATATTTTCTGTAAAGCTATTATTAGCCCGTATTATTTGGTTTTCAAAAGTATTTCAAGTTGGTTTCAAGTTGTTTGAACGGGGAATTGTACTCAAATAGCGAGTTTTTGCAATAAAAAAAATTAGTTTTACCTTTATTACATAAACTTAGTGTGATGAGTGAAAAAGATATTAAAAGGATACAGGATTTGGCGATTAGTAAACTTAAGGAGAAGCCAACTAAAGAGCAGGCCCTAAAAATTTTTGTTGCTGCCGGAATTCTTGATGAAAAAGGAAATTTTACAGAGCATTATCCTGAACTTGCCAAACTGAATAAGCAATAACAGTAAATGTATGATATAAAACCCAACCTTATAATCGGCTTTCACGGTTGCGATGCCGATACTTGTCACCAACTTCTCAATAATCCTAATCATATAAAAATTAGCCGCGAACCGCACGACTGGTTAGGTCACGGCATGTATTTCTGGGAAAACAACTATGAAAGGGCAGCACAATGGGCCGAATCTAAGAAGGCACAAGGGCGAATTAAAGCCCCGGCTGTAATTGGAGCCGTTCTACAGTTAGGATATTGTTGCGACTTATTGGATACTCATTACATCAAAACTCTTAGTACATTTTATCCTTTAATGGTGGATTATTATAACGCATTAGGGAAAGATTTACCTCAAAATAAAAATGTAAAATCAGATTCATTTAAGGACAAATTGATACGAGAACTAGATTGCTCTGTAATTGAATTTATGCATGCGCATCTACGGGATCAAGCACGTGCAGACTTTGTTGAAAAAGGGTTTAGCGATTATAAAATATTTGATTCGACAAGGGGCGTTTTTGTTGAAGGTGGCCCGGCGTTTGAAGGTGCTGCTATTTTTGAAAAAAGCCATATCCAGGTTTGCGTAAGAAATTTAAATTGATTAAAGGTTTTTTCCTGCCGAGAAAAGAAATAGATTTTATGCGGTGGCTTAACTCATAATATGAAGGCCCTTAAAATTCGTTTCCTGAATTTCAAGGGCCGAATCATTCAAATCAACTTATTGCCGGTTGTTACTTAGCAGGGTACCAGTTTCTTAACCTAACATCAATCTTGCTGTCGCCTGCGTTAACCAGGCTTTTAAAACCTGCAACGTCGGCCAGGCCACCTTGCCCGCGGTAATGGTAAGGGTATACAATTTTTGGTTTAAATGCCAATACGGCATCAGCAGCTTCTTTAATATCCATAGTGTAAGGCAGGTTCATGCAAACAAATGCAATATCTATACCTTTAAGGCTGCGCATTTCGGGTATACCCTGTGTGTCGCCTGAAATATAAATGTTCTTGCCACCTATTGTAAGTACATAGCCATTGCCGCGGCCTTTGGTATGCATGGCTGTTGGGCTTTCAGGCAGGTTATACATAGGTATTGCTTTTATGCCGATACCGCTCTGCGTGGTATTATCGCCATTTTTAAGTATAACAACATGTGCTTTATCGGCTTCGGGTAATTTGTCAGCAACAACCTGTGGAACTACCAGCACTGTTGACGACGTTTTAAGTGAGTCCAGCGCTTTAATATCAAAGTGGTCGCCATGAATATCGGTTATTATAACCAGCGTGGGGGCAGAAAGGCCTTTAAAGTTTGCTATTGGGCCTGATGGATCAACGTACACCATTACATCATGCACTTTAAGTACCAGGCTGGCGTGCATAACCGGCTGTATGGTAAGGCTGCCCGCGCTTGTTTTAATTTCATCAGGCGCACTTACCTGCGCACATGCGCTAAATAATGCAGTAGCAAAAAGCAAAGAGAGTAGTGTGGCTTTCATAATTAATAGTTATTTGCACAAATGTAGGGTAAAATAAAAATCAAATGTATATACATATATCCAAAAGAGCAGGTAACCCGGTTCTTATCGGTCAACCTGCATTTTACCAGTCAACTAACTCCCCAACTTATCCAGTTTCTTTTTGGTCTCTGGCATGTCCTTATTGATAGATAACGCCTTTTTATAGCTTTCTGCCGCCTTGGGTTTATCGCCTGCTGCGGCATACACATCACCCAAAGTGTCGTAAGTGTTGGCGCTTTCCGGGTAGTTGGTGGTGTTAAGTGTGGCAAGATATATAGCTTCAGTGCTATGTTTTGTGGTGGACGCCTGGTAAGCCAGTTGGTTTATCATATCCTCGGGTGGCAAAACTTTTATACCCATCCGCACGGAAACCGTATCGTAGTGAGATTCAATTTTATGAATAACATCTTTGTTTATATCTGTAAAATCCTTAAAGGTCAGATCGAGCCTGTAATAGTTAAAAAGAAAATGCAGCGCATCGTATGCTGTTATCATTGGCACTGAGCCGTGATTATCTGTATTATAGTATTTATAGGCAAACCTAAACCCGGGCTGTTTATCAGCAGTTAAATAATGGCTTAACCCTAAAATAGAACGGATATGCTTACTGCCGGGCATGGTATCAAATTGTATTTTTGTCGTGTCCATCGTGTTATCATCCATAGTATTGGCAATGCCGAGAAATATGGCCGTATGGCTTAAGTCTTTAGCCGGCAGATCTTTCCCAACTTCCTTCAACAGTTTCATTCCATCCCACCACATGCTGGGATCAATGGCAACATAAGCATTAAACAGTTTAGGCCGGTGCATCAGCGTATTTATAACCGTTAACCCGCCAAATGAATGGCCTATCAAAGTTTTATAACCGTTGGTGGGGTAGATTGAATCAATATGCGGCATTAATTCCTTTTCAATAAAATCCATAAACGCCTCTCCCCCGCCCGATGGCTTTGCTGATGCACTATCCATGTAGGGAACATCTACATCAACATGCGTTGGTGTAAGGTCGCGCGTACGGTCGGTGTTAGGTATGCCTACAACTATCATCTCCGGGCAAATGGTATTGCCGTTAACAGTGCTTAATTGCTGTATCATGCCCACTACGGAATAGAAATGTGCATCGCCATCCAGCAGGTACACCACGGGGTACTTCTTTTTGCTGCCCGGGCTGTTTTTATAACTATCTGGCACATATACCCAAACCTTCCTGTTTTCTTTTAATATAGCAGAGTTCAGGCTGTCTATAACGCCTATTACTATTTTGTTATCGTCATTATTTTTTGCAGTACCGGCCTGTTTGCACCCGGCAAGCAGGCATACGGCAGCAAGCAGTATTAAAAATTGTTTCATTGAAGAAGTGTAGTATTTGGTATGGATTAAATGTACCAAATAAACGATTTAAGAAAGAAAAATTTATTTGGGCATTATCTTCATCCTTTCAATTTCTTAATAATTAATTCTGCGGCCGTCCTGCCGGTTTCAGCGCCGCCGTTCATAAACCCCTGTGATGATATGCTGCAATGCTCACCTGCAAAAAACAGGTTGTCAACCGGTTGAAACTGCGTTCCCTGCAAGGTAGTGTATTGCCCTGCTTTGTAAGACATGTAGCTACCTTTGGCAAAAATATAGTCAGGCCAATTCCAGTATTGTATTCTTTTATTAAACTGTTGTTTTACGCCCGGAAAAACCTCGTTTAACTGATCTACTTTCTGTTGTAACACAGCAGCATCTTTGCCCACATCAACGCCGGCTTTGCCGCCGGGCGCAATGGTAAACACGCCCGCGCCGTTGTTATCGTTTTGCATTTGCGTGCTGTCGTAACCATTCATTATACCGTTGTCAGTAAATGTGTAACCTGCAAAGCCCTGTTTCCTCCAAACACGCTCATTAACACCTACAAAAATTTTAGAATTACTGCCATAGCCCAGGTTTTTAATGGCATTCTTCTTCCATTCGGGCAATGGTATTTTTATATCAACACTTCGTAATACCGTAAACGGTATAGCCAGCAGCACTACATCAGCCACCACATCCTGTGTTTTATTGTTGTCGGTTGTAAAGCTTAGCACATATTCGTTGCTGTGCTTCTGTTGTATCGCGGTAAGTGTATAACTTTTATTAAGCTGTGCTTTAATTTCTTCCGCTAAAGCCTGGCAAATTTTTTCGTTGCCGCCAACAACTGAATATCGTTCGTCACTGTTGCCATAAGGCGTAAACTCCCCTTTTTCGTTTGGCGAGATCAGCTCTAAAAAATTCAACGCAGATTGTTCATTGGCATCCATACCATACTCTGCCGTATAACTATTGTATAAAAACGATTTAAACCAGCTTGTAATACCAAGTTTATCTGCATACTGCATCACGGTCATATTATCCAGGGCTACATCTGCAGGCGAATGGCTGTTATAAGCAATATTTGGTGAAAGGGAAGCGATATCTTTTTTTATTTGTGCCGTTACGGGGTGCAAAGCTTCTAAAATATCTTTTTCACCATAGCGCTGTTTATTAAAGTAGTAGCAATATTCTTTAAGGCTTAACTCAGATGGCGCTTTGCGGTCAATAACCGGCAGGTTAAAGTGCTTCACCAGCTTCAGCATTTCGGTATGGCCTGTGTCAATAAATTCACCACCCATTTCTGTCCATAAGCCTTTGCCCATTGCGTCAGGCTGGGAAAATATTCTGCCGCCAACACGCCCGCTGGCTTCGTACACCTGCGCGGTATACCCTGCCTGTTTTAATAAAAATGCCGCATGCAGCCCGGCAATGCCTGCACCAATAATAGCAATAGAAGGCCGTGTTTTTTTGTTAACTGGGTTACAGGCATTGTATAAACCAGTTGCGGCAACAACAGCGCCCGCGTTAGCTATATTACCTACAAAACGGCGGCGGGATATTGTTTTTTCATCCTGTTCTTCAGCAAAAGAATGCACATCTTTTATATTTTTTTCGTGTGCCTGTGAAGAAAACCTGAAAGCTTTTTTTAACTGTGCAAGAGCGGTTAGTTTGGTAGTGTTTCTGCGACTAAAACGCATAAAAACGGGTTTCGTTAGGGGTTATAGCAGCATATTGCTTTTTTAAGCCATAACCGTAATGCTTGTAAGGTAGGCAGATTGCGGCAATAAAAAAAAGTTGTGACCTTGATACTGCATAAAAAAACCTTGAAAGTTTCTCAACGAACCTTCAAGGTTTGTGTGCAAGCATGCATGCATCACTTATTTATGCGTGTACTCTTTTATCTTCCTGTTCAATTCCTTGCTAACAGGTGTTACCGGCAGGCGAAGAATATTTTTAATAAGGTTTTTATCAGCCATAAAAGCTTTTACACCGGCTGGGTTATTTTCGGCAAACATTAGTTCGTATGCCTCAATAAGGTTATCGTTAATTGCTTTCGCCTCCTTAAACTCACCGCGCAGGCTCATGCGAATCATTTCAGTAAGATACTTTGGCAATGCATTGGCTGCAACACTTATAACGCCATCCATACCGCAGGCTATTTGCGGTAGTGCCAGTGCATCATCGCCGCTAACAACCAAAAAGTCTTCAGGCCGGTCGCGTAATATTTTCATGCATTGGGCCATGTCGTCAGTTGCCTCCTTTATACCGCCAATGTTCTCAACCTCTTTTGCAAGGCGAATAGTGGTTTGCGCAGCCAGGTTACGGCCGGTTCTGCCGGGTACGTTATACAATAACAAAGGCTTTGGCGATGCTTTTGCAAGCGCTTTATAATGTTGAAATAAACCTTCCTGCGAAGGTTTGCTGTAATAAGGCGAAGCGCTTAGTACGGCAGTAGCCTCTTCCAGCGGAAAGCTTTCCAGGTCAGCTACCTGCTCTTTTGTGTTGTTACCGCCAATACCTACAACAATAGGCACGCGCTTGTTAACCTTAAGGTACGTGTATTTTGCAATGCTTGTCTTCTCCTGCTTATCCAACGTAGGTGTTTCGCCGGTTGTGCCCAGCGTTACTATATACTCAACACCTCCATCAATAACATAGTCAATTATTTTGCCAAGGGCATCATAGTCAACATCAAAATTTGGCCTGAACGGCGTAACAAGCGCTACACCTGTACCCCTTAAAGTTTTCCTGAGAGACATTTATTGCTGTTTAAGATTTTAAAAGTTTCAGAAAGTTTACAAGTTCACGAGGTTTCGGAAGTTGTTTAAAATCAATACAACTTGTGAACTCTGGAACTTGCGAACTGGTAAACTATTGAACTACACCGTCACTTCATCCCAAAAGCCCATTTTGCCAAACTTCACAATACGTTCATCAACCCGTTTATCAGCGGGAATATCTTTTATCTCGCTTAACGATTGTAACAAGGCTTTCTTTAGCATGCAGGCGGCTTCGTTATAATCCCAGTGCGCGCCACCGGTTGGTTCAGGCACAATTTCATCTACCAGGCCAAAGCCCTTCATATCAATGGCGGTAAGCCTTAATTGTTCTGCCGCTACTTCTTTTTTAGCCCAGCTGCGCCACAAAATGGTGCTGCAGTTTTCAGGTGAAATAACGCTGTACCATGAATTTTCCATCATCAGCACCCTGTCACCTACGCCAATGCCTAATGCACCGCCGCTGGCGCCCTCCCCAATAATTACGCAAATAACAGGCACTTTAAGCCTTATCATTTCGTAAATATTGCGGGCAATAGCTTCGCCCTGGCCGCGCTCTTCAGCCTCAAGGCCCGGAAATGCCCCCGGCGTATCTATTAATGTAATAATGGGCTTGTTAAATTTTTCAGCCAGTTTCATAAGGCGCAGGGCTTTACGGTAACCTTCAGGATTAGCCATACCAAAATTACGCTGCTGCCTCATTTTGGTGTTTATACCTTTTTGCTGGCCTATAAACATAACTGTTTGCCCCTCAAGCTGGGCAAAGCCACCTATCATCGCTTTGTCATCTTTTACATTCCGGTCGCCGAACAACTCAACAAAGTTGGTGGCCATTTTTTCAATATACTTAAAAGTGTAAGGCCTGTCCGGGTGGCGGCTAAGCTGCACACGCTGCCAGGGGGTTAACTGTGCAGTTATATCCTTACGTTTGTCAAGTATAGAATGTTCAAGTTGCTGAATAGTAGAGGTGTAGTCTATTTTGGTATTTTTTTCAGCCAATTTCTTTGTCTGGTCAATCTGCTCATATAGTTCCTTTATCGGCTGTTCAAAATCTAAAAATTGCCTGTGCGGGTATTGTGGCATAAGCTGACTTATCTTATATAATTGGGCGGTAAAATTACGTGTTGCAAGCATTAAAACCCACTGCAATTTTTAACCGGGTTTAAAAGACAGGATAAATTGGTGGTAAATACACGTAATATATTGATTATCAATAACAAAAGAGTGAAAATTTGTAAAACATTTTCAGCCGGTTATGCCGGCTTTTTCAATTTTCCGACATATCAAATAGAAAAAGCCGGCGCACCAGCGTTAGGCGCCTGCCAAATAATATGTGCATCAATTACTGCCTATTTATTTTTCTTTAGGCTAAAACTGCGTATCTTTTACTGTTAACCAATGCGCCATTTTAACACCTAACCTCATAAGAACCTGTATATGAAAAAGCTTATTTGTTTTTTCTTTGTGTTTATTACTGTTGCAAATTATACTGCAGCACGGCCAAAAATTATTGACACAGATACTAGTAAAGCAAAGCAAAACGGGTGGTATGTTGAGCTTGCGGGCCAAAGCCTTTTAGGTCTCACATTTAATTACGAGCGTTACTTATCCAGGGCCCCAGGGGGTTTTAGTGTACATATTGGCGCAGGTGGCGGCTATATAACTGATTTTTTTAGCGATGATGCCCTGGCTTTTGTTGCCGTTCCCGCCGGCATATCATATAATCTGCCACTTTCAACCAATAATCGCCATTTTTTTGAAATGGGTGTGGGTTATACATTTTTTATAGTCAGTTCAGACGGTGGCAATATTGCTTCCATTATCACCAGCTACAGGTATCAATCCCGCTCAGGCAAATTTCAATTAAGGGCCACATTTATGCCGGCAACATTTTTATTAAACGATGGGGACACCAACAACAGTCATACCATCTCATGGGTTGGGCTTAGCATTGGCAGAAGGTTTTAAGCGTGGCAAAGCGCAAAAAAATGTACAGCTAAGATGTCATCCTTTGCTTCATGGCCTCATATAATATCATACCCGTGGCCACAGACACATTTAACGAGTCAAAATCTCCTTTCATTGGGATGGTAAACTTTGCATCGGCTGATTTGCTCATGTATTGCTGCACACCTTTTTCCTCATTGCCCATTACTATGCAGCAGGGTTCAATAAAACTAACTTCATACAACTTTTTATCAGCCTTCATTTCAGAAGTATACACCTTAATGCCATTTAAGTGAAGGGTATCAAGCGCTTTAAGCAGGCTGTTAACGCGGCAAACCTGCACAAGTTCAAGAGCGCCCGCGCTACTTTTTACAGCATCCTCGTTTAACGCACCAACACCTTTGTCGGGTATAATAATTGCCTGCACGCCACAACATACCGCGCTGCGCGCGATGGCGCCGATATTGCGTACATCAGTAACTCCATCCAGCATCAAAAAAAGTGGTACTTCACCCCGTTCGTTCACCCAGTCAATTACCTGCTGAAGATCCTGGTAAACAACAGCCGACTTAAACGCAACAATGCCCTGGTGCTGAATATTGGTAAGGCTATTAAGCTTTTCGTTTGGCACATATTGCACCGGCACATTGTTTTGCTTTGCCAGGGCGCGTATTTCATTTATTACATCGCCGCCTGCATTTTTAAATAACAATATTTTATCTATTAGCTGCCCTGCTTTTAATGCTTCTGTTACCGGGTTACGGCCTGCGATAATGTTTTTTTTGCTCTGGTATGACGGGCTTTTTTTAAATGCTGGTTTGTCCACTGTCGTTTTTTATGCTGCAAATGTAGGTTATTGAAGGTCATGTGGGTTAACGGTGTAAAACACACTGTAAATAAAAAAGAGCGTGTTGCAATTTGCCCATCAACTGTTTTAGCCGTAAGGTTTGCTATGAATTGTTCCTGCTCTTTTTTAATTCGTGGTTTACTTTCGAATACCCTTTTAACCGTTGTACCTTTACCAAAGCTTCTGCATAAGTTACGGGTTGCTGTATAGCTAATATAATTGAAGCCCGCCTTGCATTCTCCCCGAATGATATTAATAAATCCTTTCCAGGTATCATCGGTATTTTATCTGTTGTCAATGTAAATTAAACAATGTTTGTTATTGACTTATTGATTATTGACCCTGGCTTTCCATCACCCTCTTTACACTTCCATATTTCAACAGCAGCGCCTTGGCTTTTTCATAATCGTCCAACCCCAATTTTTCCATTACCATTTTAGTGCCGCGGTCAACCAGTTTATCGTTGCTAAGTTGCATGTTTACCATTCGATTATCTTCTACCCTGCCTAACTGTATCATTACCGTGGTGCTAATCATGTTCAGCACCATTTTTTGCGCTGTGCCGCTTTTCATCCGCGTGCTGCCTGTTATAAATTCAGGCCCGGCAACAACCTCTACAGGGTAATCAGCCGCTGCTGACAGCGGGCTGCCCGGGTTGCTGGCAATACTACCTGTTTCAATACCATTTGCCCTGCATTGTTGTAAAGCGCCAATTACATAGGGTGTTGAACCGCTGCTTGCAATGCCTACCACAAAATCAGCAGGAGTTATGTTATAAGCCTGCAGATCAAGCCAGCCTTGTTGGCTGTTATCTTCCGCTTTTTCAACGGCGCGGGTAATGGCTGTATCGCCGCCGGCTATAACACCCTGCACAAGCCCATAAGGCACGCCATAGGTAGGCGGGCACTCGCTTGCATCCAAAATACCTAACCTGCCACTGGTGCCTGCACCAATGTAAAAAAGCCGGCCGCCAGACAGCATTTTGTCAGCCGCCGCCTCAATCAGCTTTTCAATCTGCGGCAAGGACTCCTGTACCGCCAGCGCTACTTTTTTATCTTCATCGTTAATACCCGCAATAATATCCCTAACGCTCATTTTTTCCAAATGGCGGTAAGGGGAAGGTTGTTCGGTTACCTTAATAAATTCAGTCATAAAAGCCTCTTTTAAAATCCCCGCCTTACCAGTCGTTCTGGCAGGCTTCTCCGGTGGAAAGGGACTTGTTTAAAACTGCATCATTATTTTAATTTTAATAAGTACAAGCAGGTTATACCTCTGATCATCGCGGGGAAGGGCCCAGCGAGATTATAAAGAAGATACCTGTATTTTTAAACTTTAGTTAGTTTGAGTTTCGTATTCCAACGTTATCCTTCTTCCCCTGAACATTGAGTGTTTGTATTTTTCCTTAATGACCTTTGCCCGAAACTTCGGGCAATTACTCACTGGCCATGATACTCTACCAGCCCGTCCATCGGCTGCTTCAGCACTTTACCCAACTCAAGCTCGTATGTATTGCAAAGGCTTTTCAACACATCTCTAAAGCCATAGGCTACGCTACCGGTAAAGCTTATAGGGTGCAACCAGCTTTCAGTATACTTATACAGGTGGTTAAAAAAGAAATCGTTTATGCCATCCTCTATAATATTCTCAATCATATAATGCCCGCGGTTATCTGCCAAAAAACCGGTGAACGATGCCATGTAACGGTTTGGCTGATTGCCTTTGTATACGTTCTCCAGTATCTCTACAGCGGTGGTTGTATAGGCAGCATCAAACCTGGCCCGCAGGTCTTCATCAAAGGTATTGTACAGGTAATGTTGAATTACTTTTTTGCCCAGGTAAGCGCCGCTGCCCTCATCGCCCAATACATAACCCAGGCCCGGGCTGTTCTTCACAATTTTTTTACCATTATAATAACATGAATTTGAGCCTGTGCCCAAAATACACGCAACCCCTTTATTATTGCCGCACAAAGCCCTTGCAGCCGCCAGCAGGTCAGTATTAGCTTCTATTACCGCAGAAGGAAATAGTGTTGCCAGCGCTTTTTTTATCGTTTTTACATTATTGGCATTGCCCAGCCCGGTGCCATAATAAAATACTTCTTCCACCTCTGCATTTTTAAGCTTGGGCAGTAACTCCTTCTGCAGAAGAATAATTACCTGCTCGCCGCTCAAAAAGTATGGGCTTATACCCTGGGTAAATATCTTCTTTTTCTTACCATCAGCCATCAGGCACCACTCGCATTTAGTAGCCCCGCTGTCTGCAATTAGTTTAACCGGCATATATACATTTTTTACCTTTCAGCAAATCATAACAGCTTCTTTTCAACTTTAATACAGATATTCGCGCTTTAAAACCTCGTCCCTGCCCGCTGGCTTTTTAGCCTTGCTGAAATGATGAGATAAGTTATATTAGATACAAAGAAGCAACTTTTTTATGTATGGTAAGTAAAAAATTACAGGTTTGGCTGCCTTTAATGTTTTCGGTTGTTATGATAATTGGTATGTACCTCGGCTTTACTTTAAGGGGTAATACGGCGGGAGCAGGTGTTTTTTTAAGAAATAACGGCAACAGCACAGTTGAAGAAGTACTTAACCTTGTAAGAACCAAGTATGTTGACGATGTTAAAACCGATAGCCTTGGCGACCTTGCAATTGATAATATTCTGTCGCACCTTGACCCGCATACGGTATATATTCCCCCCAAAGATCTTGCTTATGTGAATGAAGACCTTGAAGGCAAATTCCAGGGCATTGGGGTTGAGTTCCAGGTGTTTTACGATACGGTTAATATAGTGAATGTTATACCAGGCGGCCCATCAGAAAAAGCCGGTGTTGAAGTAGGCGACAAACTGATTAAAGTAAACGATACCGTTAATATGGCCGGCGTGCATATTACCAGCGACGGCATAAGAAAGAATTTACGCGGCCCGCAAAACTCAACGGTTGCCATTACTGTTTTAAGGGGTAATGCCTTAAAAAAGATAGTGATTGAAAGGGGGATGATACCGCTGCCCTCAATTGATGCAGCTTATTTAATTGCACCGCAAACCGGTTATATACGTATTAACAAATTTGCCGCTACCACTTACCTTGAGTTTATGGATGCCATTACCAGGCTGCAAAAACAAGGTATGGATAAGCTTGTGCTTGACCTGCGCGATAATGGCGGTGGCCTTGTTGACCAGGCTTATGATATTGCAGATGAGTTTTTAGATGGCGATAAAATGGTGGTATATACACAGGGTAACAAAAGCCCCCGCTATAACTACACCTGTAAAAAAGACGGGGTTTTTGAAAAAGGCAAACTGGTGGTGCTGGTAAACGAATCTACCGCATCGGCCAGCGAAATACTAAGCGGCGCTTTACAGGATTGGGACAGGGCCACCATTATAGGCCGGCGTACCTTTGGCAAAGGGTTGGTACAAAACCAGTTTAACCTTTCAAACGGCGGTGCTTTGCGGTTAACAATTGCAAGGTATTATACCCCATTAGGCCGTAACATTCAAAAGCCTTATGACAAAGGCCGTGAGCAATACGAGGACGAATTGATGAACCGCTTTCACGATGGTGAAGTGCTGCACGGCGACACGGCAAAGCACTTAGGGCCTTCTTATAAAACACCCGGCGGCCACATTGTATATGGCGGCGGCGGCATTACGCCCGATGTATTTGTTGCCTTTGATACCACAACACAGTCAAAAGCGCTGTCGCAGATGTTTACCAAAGGCACTTTAAGCGATTACGTTTACAATTATTATATACAGCATAAAGGTGAGCTACAGCAAATAAAAAACCCGGAAGCACTTTACAACCAATTTAAGCCGGGCGAGACTGATTGGCAGCAACTGGTAAACTTTGCTAAAAAAGACAGTGTAGATATTGCCAATGTGCCACCGGCAGTTAAGGCAGACCTGTTGCAGCGTTTGCCCACATTACTTGCAAGGCAGGTATGGCGCACTGAGGGTTATTTTGAAGTAAACAACCAAAGCGATTCAGTTGTGAAAAAAGCATTAGAGGTGCTGAAATAATTGAATTGCACTTAGCCCTTACTTATTTTTATTCACCAAATATACTCCTGCAAAAAGGAATAATATGCCCAGCAGTTTTTGCAGGGTAACCGGGTTTTGGCGCAGGCCAAGCACACCAAAATGATCCATTATTAAAGCGGCAAGCAACTGGCCGCCTACAATAAGCACATACATATTGGCGGCGCCTATTTGCTGTACAGATACAATAGCGTTGGTTACAACAAATACACCCAGCAGGCCACCCATAAACTTATACCAGCTTATGGTACCGAACGTTGCCAGCGAAGGAATAGCCTGTTTTGAAAAAAGCAAGATGGCGGCTAACACTACTGTACCACCCAGGAAGGATATAAATGCAGCCAGCATGGGGTTATTAACTGCCACACGTAACTGTGCGTTAATGCCTGATTGCACGGCAATAGTCATGCCCGCCAGAACCGGAAGGATGTAGAAAATGATTTTCATTGTATTGGCAATTAGTTTATGGGTGGTTACAAAAATACAAATACACAATATTCTCCGCAGTAGCCCGCCGGGCTGCACTCCACATTTTCCAAAGCAGTCTTTCGGAAAATTTTCAAGTAAAGAAAAAAAGGTACAAAACTTACCGGTATTTCCCCTGGGTGTTCTCTCCCGTTAAATATACGTTGAAAATATTTGAAAATTAACTCACCGCATTTTGCGGTGTTCCGCTTACAAACGCCCGTATATTTTGTGCGGTGGTATGCATTACCCGCAGCCGCGCCTCATTTGAGTTCCACGCAATATGCGGGGTTATAATACAATTTTTGGCAGTTAATAATGGATTGTCAGCCTGTGGCGGCTCGGCAGAAAGAACGTCTAAGGCGGCACCTGCAATAACATTATTATTTAAAGCATCTGCCAGGTGTTGTTCATTTATTAATTGGCCTCTTGCCGTATTGACTAAGAAAGCTGAAGGTTTCATTAAATTGAGCAAGTCACTATTTACAAACTTATTGTTACCTGGCTGTAAGGGGCAATGCAGCGATAAAACATCAGCCTCTGCAAAAAGCTGCTGCATGGTTACATATTCAGCAGTGCCGGCATCGTCTTTTTTATGCCTGTTGTGGTAAATAATCTTCATACTGAAAGCCTTGGCAATATTAGCCGTTTGCCTGCCTATACTGCCCAGGCCAATAATACCCATGGTTTTACCTGCCAGTTCAATAACGGGCGCCTTGCTGTAGCTCCAGTCTTTATTGTTCACCCACTCCCCTGCTTTAACTGATGAATTATGTAATTCAATATGGTTTGTTAAGGCCAGCAACAAAGCGAAAGTATATTGCGCTACGGATACAACCGCATAGCCCGGTACGTTACAAACAATAATATTGTTTTGCTTAGCAGCAGCAACATCAACAATGTTATAACCGGTTGCCAGTACGCTTACCAGTTTAAGCTTTGGCAACTTATCCAAAACATCTTTTGGCAAAGGTGTTTTATTAGTGAGAATAACATCAGCATCTATACACCTTTCAAGCAGCAGGTCTGCCGGCGTCCGTTCATAAACAACCAGTTCGCCGAGCGATGAAATTTCACCCCAGCTTAAGTCTCCCGGGTTAAGTGCATAGCCATCTGCAACAACTATTTTCATTCTTATACTATTTATGGCTATGCAGTGGCAACTTTGTTTTTGTCACGCCGATAAACGATTACAGCGCCTATAACTGTAAACCAAACTAATACCGAGGCTATATATTCCGCAGTGGAGCTGTTATAATATGATGCCGGCTTAAATTCAAATCGTATATTATGATTGCCGGCGGGCAGCGCAAGCGCACGCAGTGCATAATCTGCTTTTATTATTGGCTGCTCTTTATCATCTACATAAGCTTTCCAGCCACGGTCGTAATAAATTTCGCTAAAAACTGCCAGTTGGCTTGTTTTTGAACTGCTTTGGTAGTTTATTACGTCGTTGTCGTTTTTAATAAGCTTTATAGTTGCCGTACTGTCAACAGATGGTGTAAAAGGTATGTTTGCCTTAAATGTATCTTCAATAATGGCGGTGTCTTTTGCATTAAAATTGGTTATGGCATGCATAGCCGCGGCCGGATCTTTTACATACTCAACCGCTTTTACAAACCAGCAGGCGCCCAACGCGCCCGGATTTATTTGCGCCTGCGGCCCCTGTTGACCGGGTATAACAATATACTTTGTATTAAGCATATTAAGTACCTGCAAATTAGGTTGCCCGTTACCACGTACCTGGTAAGTTAACAGGTCTTCAATCAAGCTTAGCTTGGCCGGGCTGTAACCACCAAGTGAGTTGTGGTAATAAGATGTTGTGCCCTCCTGCGTAAAATCTCTTGTAAAGTCAACAACACGATAGTAGCCGGTATCTTTTAATATTTGCTGGTCTGACGCGGACGGTTGTAATTCCTGTTCTGCACTTTCGTTATCCATAAACCTTTCATCGTTTAAATAACGCCTGCCTTCAGATATTACATCAATGGAGGATAACAGCAAAATGCCCAGCAATGCATAAACAGGTTTTACTTTGTTTTTCAGTAACAGCCACATTACCAAAAACGCAAGCCCAATAAATAAAAGGGAGCGTAAAATATCGTTACCAAACATCGCCTTCCTGTCTAACCTCAGTGCGCTTAATAAAGCCGCCGCAACATCCTTTGGTGCCTGTGCAAGTGGCCTTTCTGCAGCCTCGCCCAGTGCGCTTTTATAATCAAAACTTGACCAAAGCATTGCGAGGATCAAGAATACGCCTGCCATAACAATACCTGCAACTTTCAATTTCTTCCACGCGTAGGCCTTATCTTTTTCATTAAAAATAAATTGTTGCAAAGCCAATACCGCCAACAGCGGGAATATAAACTGCGGTATTACCAACGCCATAGTTGGCGCCCTGAACTTGTTGTACAGCGGAAAATGCTCAAACAGAAAGCTGTTAAAGCCCATAAAGTTACTGCCCCAGCTTAGCAATATAGCAAACACACTTATGGCCAGCATCCACCATTTATCAAAACCTTTAAGGTATATAAGCCCAAATACAAACAAAAAACACATTATTGCGCCAACATACACTGGCCCTGATGTGCCAGGCTGGTTGCCCCAGTAGGCAGGCAGATAAATTGCCTGTTCGGGCGCTATGCCCTTTTCTTCTGCAACTTTGGCCACATGGCCATCTAACGGCAAAGTGTACATAGAACCATTGCCGTATATGTTGGGTGTAAGCAGTGTAAAGGTTTCTTTTTGTCCGTAACTCCATTGAAAAGCGTAATCGATTGGCAGGCCCGAAGATTGCCGTGTAGCCTTACCAGATGTATCAAGGTTAAGCGTACCACCGCGCATGGTTGCTTTTGAAAAGTCAAGCGTTGTTGCCAGCGGCACCATATTAACACTTGCACCTGTTGCACCCGCCGCAAGCAAAATGCCCAGCGAAAGAATTATGTGCTTAAACTCTTTTTGTTTTACCCATGCTATTAAGTAGGCTATACCTGCTGCCAATGCTATTAAAATAAAATAATAGGTTATCTGCGCATGGTTTTGCCCTACCAATAAACTGGTGCTGATTGCGGTTAATGCCCCACCAGCCCAATATTTTTTTTGAAAAACCAGTAATATAGAACCAATAAATAATGGCGCGAACCCCAGCGCATAAGCCTGCGTTTCGTGGCCTACCACTATTATTATGGAAGTGAACGACGCGTAGGCATAAGCAATACCCCCTAAAATACCCAACCTGTAATCTACCCTTAAAACCTGTGTTAGGAAATAAAATGAAACACACATTAAAAAGAAAAAGCTAATTGGCTTTGGTAACCCAAGCGTAAACAGGTAAAACAGGTAGTTAGGCGATATGGGGTTTGATACCTCCATATCTATTTGATATGCAGGCATGCCGCCAAAAGCGCTGTTTGTCCACAATGGCAAATGGCCATGTGTTTCTTTATATTTAACCGACTGCTGGGCCATGCCCTTCCAGTTGTTAATGTCACTTTGCTGCAACACTTTTCCTTCAAGGGTGGGCTTACAATAAATAACTGCTATAATTAAAAAAACACCCACCGCAATGGCATGGGGTATAAGGCTCTTCCAGTTGAATTTCTTCATTTGTAGTTTTTAAATCGCAACAAACCTACAGTAACTAAGCAAAATGGCAAAGTGTTATTAAAAATGGAAACCCACAATTGTTTAAAAAAACTATAATTAAATGTGAAGATTATATATTGGCGTGGCTTTTATACGCCCTTATAAGCTTTACCACTTCTACGGCTTCCTTTACGTCATGCACACGTAATATATTAGCGCCTTTTAGCAGGCCTATGGTGTTAAGCACGGTGGTTCCGTTAAGCGCTTCGGCGGCTGTTACACCTAACGTTTTATATATGGTTGACTTGCGGCTTATTCCGGCCAGTACGGGGGCATTCAACATTTTAAACACATCAAGGTTATGCAGCAGGGTAAAATTGTGGGCATGTGTTTTGGCAAAGCCAAAGCCGGGGTCTATCACAATATCTTTAATACCCGCCTGGCGGCATTTTTCACTCCGATCAATAAAGTATTCAAGCACTTCTTTGGTAACGTCGTTGTATACAGCGTGCTGCTGCATAGTTTCAGGGGTGCCCTTTATGTGCATGCATACATAAGGTAACTGCAACCGCCCAACGGTAGCAAGCATTTCTTCGTCCATCGTTCCGCCGCTAATGTCGTTTATAATAGCAGCCCCTGCCCGTGCGGCGGCTTCTGCAACGCAGGCATAATATGTATCGGCCGAGATAATAATATCCGGGTATTTAGCATGTACGGCTTCTATAACGGGTATAACACGGTGTACTTCTGCATCCGCACCAATTGCTTCGCTGCCGGGGCGGGTACTTTGGCCGCCTATGTCTAAAATGGCTGCCCCTTCTTCCACCATAACATCTGCCTGGGCCAATGCATCAGCCACAGATGCCGACCTGCTGCCGCTGTAAAACGAGTCTGGCGTTACATTAATAATGCCCATTACCACGGGTTCACCCAGCGATAACAATTTACCTTTACAATTAAGCGTTGTCATACTAAAACGGCTGTTGCGTTTAAAGAATAAAGATATGATGTATTATTGCAAAGGAGAAGGCTGGGAAAGAAGATGACAGTTGATAGATGACAGTTGACAGGCCGAAGGTCTTTGATTATCTCTGAGAATTTTTTTTAAGCTATTTATTTCAACCAATATGAAAAAACGTTTTTTAGTAATACGCTGGGTGGTAGGCCTTCTGTTTATATTTTCGGGGCTTATAAAAGCGAACGACCCGCTGGGGCTTGGTTACAAAATGCAGGAGTTTTTTGAAGCATGGCATTTTAACGGGGCACTTAACAACTACACCCTGGCCATGTCGCTAATAATGAATGCGTTTGAAATACTGGCCGGTGTTGCCGTTATAATTGGCTGGCGTATGAAGCTGTTTAGCTGGCTGCTGCTGCTGCTTATTATCTTTTTTACGTTTTTAACAGGCTACGCGTTGCTTAGCGGCAAAATAAAAACCTGCGGCTGCTTTGGCGACTGCCTGCCGTTAACACCGTTGCAATCTTTTCTTAAAGATCTTTTTCTGCTGCTGCTTATACTGGTGTTGTTTATTAACAAAAGCCGTATTGTCTCATCTTTCCCCTCTCCTGTTCCGCAGGTGCTGCTTTTTGTTTGCATATTAGCTGTAAGCTGGCTGCAATGGTATGTGCTAAAGCATTTGCCTTTGCTGGATTGCCTGCCCTACAAGCCAGGTAAAAATATTGTGGAAGAAATGAAAGTGCCGGCAGGCGCCATACCAGATAGCTTTGCCCTTACTTTTAAATATGAAAAGAATGGAAAAGTAGTTGAATTTGACCAGGACCATTTTCCCGCTGATTATGACTCGACCTATAAATTTATTGACCGGTTTGATAAACTGGTGAAGAAAGGAAATGCATCACCCAAAATTGTTGACTTTGCTTTGCAAACCCTTGACGGTGCAGACACAACCATACCTATACTTAACCAGGGCAACTACTATATAATGTTGTTTGCAAAACAGCTTGACAACGTTAATGAATGGAGCGCGGACATGAAAGATGTTATAGCCATTGCCAAAAGCAAAAACCTGCCGTTTTTTATTGTTACGGGTGAAAAAGAAAAAGCTGTTGAAACCTTTGGCAGCAACCCTGACGTGCACATTTTAATTTGCGATGGTACCGTTATTAAAACCGCAGCCCGTGTTAACCCTACATACTTTATTATGCAACAGGCCAATATAAAAGAAAAGAAGAGCTATGTGGATGTTGGAGCTATAAAGGCCTGGCTGCAAAACTTAAAATAATTGCAGGTTGGCGATTACAGATTGGAGATTTATTCTAAAGCTCAAACTACGCAATAATGAAATGCATATTTATAAAATTGAACACAAATAAAGCAGGAAAACATCCGGTTTATCCTGGCGATCCATTAAATCTGCGTTCCATTAATTCGCTACAATACAATCTGAAATCTGCAATCGCAAATCTGCAATGGTAAAGCTCATCACAAAGAAGCTATTATACGGCCTGCTGGTGCTGGCGGGTGTGGTGGTGCTGGTTTTCTTTTTGTTCCAGGGTTTTGGCGACCCGGCAAGGCTGGTGTTAGGACAAACGGGCGACAAAGCAACAATTGAAAATATTCGCAAAGAGCTGGCGCTTGATCAACCAAAATGGAAACAGTTTCTATTATATGTAAATGATGTATCGCCCATAGCTATTCACTCCAAACAAGAAATTCAATCTAAACAACTGCGCGGCTTATTTATTGGCGGCGATACCAAACTGGCGTTTAAAATACCTTACCTGCGACGCAGTTATCAAACCAAAAAAAACGTATCTGAAGTACTGATGGAAGCCCTGCCCGGCACATTAATATTAGCCCTTACAGCTATGCTTATAGCAACTGTGCTGGGTATATTGCTGGGCATTTTAGCCGCTGTTAAACACAATACATGGATGGATACTTCAGCAGTATTAGGGAGCGTGCTGGGCATATCAGCCCCATCGTTTTTTATGGGTATTTTGCTGGCTTATTTTTTTGGCTTTGTGCTTAATAAATATACCGGCCTGCACATGACGGGCAGCCTTTTTGACTACGATACTTTTAAAGGCAAACAACTGCAACTGCAAAACCTTATACTGCCGGCCATAACGCTTGGCATTCGCCCGCTTGCCATTATAACACAACTTACCCGCAGCGCCATGCTTGATGTAATGCAGCAGGATTATATAAGAACTGCTTACGCAAAGGGCCTTGGCAAACGTGCGGTAATTTTTAAACATGCACTGCGTAATGCATTAAACCCTGTTATTACAGCCATAACAGGCTGGTTTGCCGAACTGCTTGCAGGCGCATTTTTTGTTGAATATATTTTTGGGTGGAAAGGAATTGGCAAGGTTACGGTTGATGCGCTGGAGAAACTTGATTTTCCTGTTGTAATGGGCAGCGTGCTGGTAACCGCATCGTTTTTTATATTGGTAAATATACTGGCAGATGTACTGTATGGGATTGTGGACCCGAGGGTGAAGAGCTAAACCCCCATGCCCCTAAAGGGTTCCATACCATTTTCCCGAATGCGGAAAAAGGTCCAGAAACCCAGGCCAAAAGGGGCTTTGGAAGATAAAACAATGAAATCAATTTATAAGTGGCCTCACGCTCCTTTTTTTATGTTCGTAGCAGTTACGAAATTAAGCCTGATATGCAAAAAAAGTAAAACAACCACCTGGCTTTTATACCAAACGGCTGTTTAATCTATTTGATTTATCTCTTTAAATACCCGCAAGATGCAGGGTTATTATTAGCCTCCGTAGGCAAAGCCATACGGAGAGCGGCGGCAGCGTTTGTTCTCGCAAGCTACCAAGAGCGGGACAAAAATAAATCTCACTTTTCAGATACAATGTTATTTAAAAACTGCGGATCAATTGAGGAATTGGGATTAATTGGGGTCATAAATAACAAATACAATTCTTGATTACGCTTTAAAAATAAAATATCTAACGAGACTGGTTCGGAATTTAACCCCTCCGCGTTACCTTTTCCTTGAAAAAAAAAATCAATTGGCTCATCTTTAGAATAACATAATGAAAAATTTTTACAAAATAAATGGTAGCTTAAAATACTGTCATTTTGCGTTACAGTCCTCAAAGAATCCCCATCTACCCCAAAATATATCTTGGAAGCAGGATTTAATAAGCCGCCTTTCCATGTAAAATAAAAAGAGGGGTTGCCCATAACTCTATAAGTTACACCATTTGTTTCAGATGCCGATTTATTCTCAACATAAAAAAAATCTTTAAACCGATTAATTGCGTGCAAATTCATTTTATGAATAACTAAATAAAATTTGCCATCAAATATAAGACGAGAAATTGGGCCTCTGATTTTGCTTTGGTAAACTTCATCTACCTTTAATTGATTCCAATAGCTTGACGATACCAGCTCGGAATCCTGTTTTGATAGGACATATTTAGACGGAAGCGTTCCGAGATTATTATACTTAGCTATAAAATTTAAATAATGAACAACAGCAAATATGCTAATGCCAAGTAAAAAAATGATAAAGCTAATCAAACGAAATGTTATCTTTTTTTTCATACTTAATCGATTAAAAAACTGAATGTAATAGTCGTGCGAATGTTGAAACAACGACTGTAGCAGCTTCTTCCGCTGCCCCAATTCCAGTCGCTGCGAGTGCAACAAAAAATTGGGTCTTAGCACTTAAAACGGTTGTTACTGTAGCTGTATTTTTGACTCCATTTTTATCCGTGTAGCTGAATGAAATTGCTGTTATCCCATCAAGGGTTTTGAGATCTGTACCTCTGGCAATTTGTAATGAACGTCCATCTGCACCAACTCCCATAGTCACAGTGCCGTTTGTGTTAAGTCCCTGACTAACACCTACAGGAGTATTTGTTGTCATTTTTATTCCCATTACAGTTTTATCCGTGCTAACTACGTCTACAGTTGCAATTTTATCTTTCTCGCCCGTTGTTTTCCCAACAGTTGTTGAAGCAATAATTTTATTTCCAAAACCAAGATCTAAGGTATTCCTACTGGTAGTTGTATTATTCGTAGTGGTATGACCGATTAAGGGCTGAGTTGGTGGCGGTGGCGGTGGATGTTTAGCTCCGTTTGCAGAATCTCCCGGAACATCCCCAAGAGGATCGTTTTTCAGCATTGGGTTATTATCCATTGCTGAGTAAGGACTCATTCCCATATCTGGCTTTGGATCTATCTGCCACCATCTGCCTAATTGCGGGTCAAGCATTCTAAATTGTGTAGTATACGTTTCTAACCCGCTACCGTCGCTGAACTCCTTATGCTGTAATTCAGAACCTTTATTATACTTTTTTAAGTTCTCTAACTTACCCGCAGCCCTGGCAGATATACCCTTTTGCACCAACCCAAACGGATAATAATTATCCGTTTCCAACAAAGGCCCTCTTGTATCAATCACCTGCAAATTATCAAAGAACACATCGAAGTTACTCTCGTTACTGCAATATACGTAAAGGTAGCCGCCTTGTGTAAACCTGCTACTTAGCTACGAAATACTATTAAGCTTTTGTGTAGCCTGCCCTAAATTCATTGTCGGGGTTACTTCCTTGTACTTTCTGTTCACTATGCAGCAAAAGGCACTCAATTTGGGTGCAAAGGTCCAAAGGACTCCTTCGGAGGAGGAAAAGAAGGAATGTGTTTTACTAATAACTAATTGATTTTTAATATATTGTGATAATCAATATTCAAAAGCGCGCAATAGTACAAATCAGCAATTGCTCTCTTTACGAAGTTGAGAAATTAAAGCTTGGTATGCAAAAAAGTAAACGGCCGCGCCGCTTTACACCGGGCGGCTGTATATGCTATTTTACTTTATCTTTTTAAATAACCGCAGGATGCGGGGTTATTATTAGCCTCCGTAGGCAACGCGATAAGGAGAGCGGGTAAAACCAATGTGGTTTTATCGCTCTACAAAGCTGTTGCCCGATGGGGCATGTCAAAACGAAAAATAGTTTGTGGCACTAATGCCTTACGCAGTTTTCCTTATACCTTCCAGCTTAAACCTTACGCCTTTTCCCCCTTCTCCTGCAGCCACTTATTACGCCCGTAGCCTTCAAATACGTGTTTTTCGCTGTGGTATGATGAGCGTACCAGCGGGCCGCTTTCAACGTAATCAAAACCAAGGTTATAGCCTATTTCGCGCAGCTCGGCAAATTCGTCGGGGTGCACAAAACGGTGTACGGGTAAATGTTTTTTGGTGGGCTGCAGGTATTGGCCAATGGTAACTACATCAACATTGGCGGCTGCAAGGTCCTCAAGCGTTTGTACCACTTCTTCCTTCTTCTCCCCCAAACCCAGCATAATACCGGTTTTGGTACGCATACCGCCTTGTTTAAGGGTGCGCAACACCTCAATACTGCGGCGGTATTTTGCCTGTATGCGTACCTGGCGGGTAAGGCGCTCAACGGTTTCAACATTATGGCTAACCACCTCAGGCGCGGCATCTATAATACGCTGAATATTCTCTGTTTGGCCCTTAAAGTCAGGCACCAGCGTTTCAAGCGTAGTACCCGCGTTAAGCGCTTTAATGGCCTTAATAGTATTGTACCATATAATGCTGCCACCATCTTTAAGCTCATCCCTGTCAACACTGGTAACTACGGCATGTTTAACCTTCATTAAAAAAATAGCCTCGGCAACACGTTGCGGTTCATCCCAGTCAACTGCTTCGGGGCGGCCTGTAGCCACGGCGCAAAAACCGCAACTGCGGGTGCATACGTTGCCCAGTATCATAAAGGTAGCTGTGCCTGCACCCCAGCATTCACCCATGTTGGGGCAATTACCGCTTTCGCAAATAGTGTGCAGTTTATGTGTATCAACAAGGCCGCGTACATGCTTGTAGCTTTCGCCTATAGGCAATTTAACACGCAGCCAGTCGGGCTTTTTTACTTTAACGGGCGCTTCTGCTATAACTTGTTCGTTCATTCTGCTGCTCCTTAATTGTTATTGCTGATATGGAGATGTTGTTATGTATTAAACCCGGTCTCACTCAACATCAAAAAACCGTAACAGGCATCAAAATTACATCAATTATGCATTGCTTTAATATGCCCGGTGACCTGACAACCACCTGCTACACTGGCAGGTACAGTTTTTTCCGTTTAACGAAAAGCCTGTAACGGCAGTTTAACTGCCATAACATGCTTTTAAATGGCCTGTACCGCTTGTAGGTTATAGATTCCTCTTTATCAACATATTGTGCCCACGAACGGGTGCTGGCAGGGTTATTGACGTACTATGTTTGTTGCAGTTAATAAAACGATGCCGGTATTTTTGTTAGTGAAAACATCCGAACTATGCAAGCTTGCCTAACGATATTTAGTTAACCTAAAAGCCAGTATATGACACCTGTTACAGACAAGCAAGGAAACACAGTGGCCTACCTGTACAACAACATTGTTTTAGATATCAGTACGCAAACGGTTATGGGCGTAATACTTGGCAATTGTATTTTTGGTGATGCACCAACACCGCTTGGAAAATTTTTTAATAATGTTTTTCGTAATACGCAGGGCAAAGTTGTTGCAATGGCCAACAATGCCGAAAAACCAGGTTCTGCTATTGACAAAGTACACATATTAGACGGTGCGTGGAAAATATTGAAGAAAATTAAAGAGCATGTATGCGGGTGGATACCTGAAGGCAACGAATGGAGTGAAACATCTCTTACGGATTTTTTAAAGGCGGCGTAGACATCAGGGACCAGGCTGATGAAACTGATGATAAACTTTACAGTTTTGTTTAAAAGCGAACCTGATTGCGAATGAAGACCTTATACCGGCTGCGGAGACACATCCGGAGGCCCAATAATTCTAATCTCTACCTAATAAGATTTACCGGCGAAGTATTAAGTATATGCCGCTTTACCTCACCCGGTAACACACAGTAAACCGGTATGTTTAAAGCATACTTATTGCAAAGCTGCTTAACAGCCGCCTCAATTTCATGGTTTGTGTAGCGTGAAGAAAAATGCCCCAAAATTAAATGCTGCACATTAGATGCGCTTACCATGTGTATCACCTCTTCAAGCATGCTATGCTTATTACCATGCGCATGTATATTGCCATCTGCTTTATTGCTTAAAAACGTGGCTTCGTGTATCAATATATTGCTATCTTTCCAGCGGCTGTAGTCTTCAACCGGTGTATCGCCCGAATAGCTTATAATATTTCTTCTAATTTCAGCAGTAGCGGCATCCCCGCCCTGTTCATCCTTTATTTTCTTTATTTCCGCACCTGCCAAATGCTGTAGTTCGGGTTTTAGTTTCCTTTTTACCTGCCATACACTGTAGCCAAGGCTTTTTGTTATACCGGGTACTGCAGGCACATGGCCGTTAGGAACAGTTGTTACAACCATATCATCTTGTATATGTATTTCACTATCTGCTGTAACGGGCAGCCATTGTATACCTGTAACATGCGGGTCAAACTGTTTGGCAAACGTTGCCATAGCAGGAAAACTTTTGCTATCAGCAGGGTAATAAATTACCGGCCCGCCGGGCCTTGCATTTAACTGGTTAAACTGTAACAAGCCTGTAAGATGGTCGCGGTCAGCATGCGAAATAAATACCTGTTTAACTTTACCAGCCTTTTGCAAAAGGCCTGCAGTAACACCATCCCCTGCATCAAACAATATTCCCAGCTCTTCAATAAAATACCAGGTGGCAAATAATGCAGTTGAGTAGCCCGTAATAGTTAGCTTGTTCATGAATGTTATACGGAAGAAAGGGTTATTTACTTTATAACTACTTCTTTTATTACGTGTTCCTTCAGGGCCTCGTTAATGCGTTCAATAATTTTGCTTTTTTGATATTGCAGTTCCTGCTTTAAAGGGCCAACGGATGTTTGTATAAAAAGGGTTTGGTTAACCAGTTGAACTTTCTCAGTGTACTTTGCTATTGTTTTGCCCATTACTTCCTCCCAAATACTTTCTATCTGCACACTGCGCAGCCCGTTTTTTAACGTGCTTTTGTTTACAAATTGTTTTAAAGCGTCACCTAATTTTAATTCTGATGCCATTGTGTAAAAGTAGGCAGAAAGAAGGGACGAACGTGCGATTAATTGGATTTTAGGAATTGAACTTTTGTTGAAAACTTTTTTAAAAATAGTTTGCATTTTATGATGACAAAAACGGTTTTTTTATATTTATAGAGAGGAATTTGCGACGGCGGTAGGTTTGGCAGGGTTAATGGCCGGAATGAATTTTATTGGAAGCGGTATTTTTTGAATGAAAAATGGACTTTGAGCGGTTAAATTGAGTTCAATTAATTGAAATTCAACTAATTGAGTAGAATAGTGGTTGCACCCCGTTTCCTCCCTTTTCCTCCTTTTCTTGTGGAAACCGAACGGAAAAACCAGGTAACGAGGCCTATTGTATTGATTTGATGGTTGGGAAAGGCCAGTATCCGGACAGGAATGAGTGCTGCAAAATTATACCGGCTTGACAGGTCAACTTAAAGCTCTTTGAAAGATTTTAAAATTGCGAGGTGCGAGACACCGAAGGTGATGAGGTATGCATTTTTGAACAAAAACGGGTTTTTACTTTGTCTAGATAGTCTCAACTATTTAATGATCAATAATTTATACACAAATTAAAGGTGTTGCATTTTCCTCCTTTTTCCTCCCGCCGTTCGCGTTTTTGACACAGCAATACATCCCAACAAATGGTTTGTGTATGCTTTGCCTGTAGTTTATAGAAGTTTATTTGCCGGCTTTTTTAACGGAAACGCTCCAGTCTGGCCCGCTGAAAACTTTGTATTTGGCTGAGAAACTGCCCTGGTTTAATGCGAACGAAAGGTTAAGCAGGCTGTTAAGATATGCCAGCGGTTTACCAACTGCCACGGCTGAAAAAGTGGTTTCAAATGGCAGGATGCCGGTGTATACTTTTTGGCCGTTGTGGTAAATAGTTACAGACAGGCTGTCGCCGTGTTGCAGGTTTAGCTGGTTAAAGCTCTTTGAGTCAATATTCGTCCAAATGTTGCCATACTGTATATCCAGTATGGGTATATTGCCTTTTATAACGCCGTTCTGAAATACAGGCTTCTGGTAATCAATGGTTACTACCTGGTTGGGCAGTTGCGGGCCAACATCCTGCAGGCTGATGGTACCGCTTGCAAGCCTGGCGGCGGTGTATGCATATACGTCGCGGCCGTGGAAGGTGTAGGATTCGCCTGAACCCTGGCGGCGGTTTTTGGTTTCATCAATCTCCCTAACTTCCTCAATACCCATGCTTTCGGCTATAAGGGTAAGGGTGCCGTTATCAGGAGTAACAAAAAAGTAGCCCGTTTTGGTTTTAAGTACTACCGACTTACGTTTGCTGCCAACACCGGGGTCAACAACTGAAACAAATACGGTACCCGCGGGCCAATACTGCGCGGTTTGCTGCAGGCGGTAGGCAGCCTCCCAAATGTTGAAGGCGGGTATTTCGTGGGTAAGGTCGTATAATTTCAGGTCAGTTGAAACACCCATGGCAACCCCTTTCATGGCAGCAACCGCACCGTCTTTAAGGCCGAAGTCGCTTTGAAAAACGAGTATTTTATTTTGAGCTGAGGCAGTTAATGCAATGAAACTGAATAGGGTAAATAAAAAATTTTGAAGCGCTTTTTTCATAATAGTTAATTTGAGAAATGCGAAGATAAGGAGTAGAAAGTAATGGACCCGCTCGTAACAATTGAAGGCTGGCGAAGATTTTGGCGAAGGCGCACCACATAGGCACATAGAAAGATAGGAACATATAGAAATAAGTAATGTTTTGAAAGAGCACAGAAGTAAGAACAAACCAGGGGTTTGAAAGGAAACATAGCAGGGAGATAAAAGCGAATAAACTTTTTCTGATTTGCAGACTCCCCGTTTTTCGGACTTCCGGTCTCCCTGACTTTCGGTCTTCCCGACTTTCTTCGCTATCTTGCAGCGCGGAAACATATAAAATAATTATGCACCATTTTGAAGAACTGGTTCTTGACTTTAAAAAACGGTTTGAGGTAAGGCATTTTCCACACCATCCGGCATCGCTATACGAGCCGGGTGAGTATTTTTTAGGCATTGGCGGCAAAAGGGTTAGGCCTGTTATGTGCCTTATGGGCAATGAACTGTTTGACGATATAAATGCAGATGCGTACGAGGTGGCAACGGCTATTGAACTGTTTCACAACTTTACGCTGATACACGACGATATTATGGATGCTGCGCCGCTGCGCCGGGGTATGCAAACAGTACATACCAAATACAACCAAAGCACTGCCCTGCTGGCGGGGGATGTAATGCTTATAGTAGCGTACGACTATCTTAATAAGATAAGCACGGGCTACCTGCACCGCATACTGCAACTGTTTAACCGCACCGCTAAAGAGGTGTGCGAAGGACAGCAGATGGATATGGACTTTGAGCAGCAGGAAAATGTTGCGCCGGAAGATTATATAAAGATGATACAGCTTAAAACCAGCGTATTGCTGGCGGCCAGCCTGCAAATGGGCGCTATTTTGGGCGGTGCGAGCGAGGGCAACTGCCGCCACATGTACGAATTTGGCAGAAACCTCGGCATTGCATTCCAGGTGCAGGATGATTATCTTGATGCGTTTGGCGACCCTGCTAAATTTGGCAAAGATGTGGGCGGAGACATAAGGCAGAACAAAAAAACTTTTTTACTGATACACGCGCTTGAAGTTGCAAGCCCTGAACAAAAGGAAATGCTTAAACAGCTTATGCGCGACAATCCGGCAGATAAAGTTGAAAAGGTGCTGGCCATTTTTAAGGCATGTAATGTGGATGATTGGGCATGCAGCCTTAAACAGCAATACCTTGATAAGGCCCTGCACCATTTGGAAGAAGTGGCCGTGGTATCTGGCCGCAAAAAACCGTTGGAAGAACTTGCTGCGTTTTTAATACAGAGGGACTATTAGATTGTAGATTGCCTCAATGGGACTGATTCGAAACAGGTTTGTTCGTTATTTATCACGTTATCTATCAATAAATGTATGTACGGTTTTCTGCCTTTTTTCAAAATTTAAGCAACCGGCCGCTACCTGTTTATTTATACAGATTTTTTGATTATTGGCTGATTGCCTTAATATTGCATGCGCATAAAAAGTTTTTTACGCAGCATACGCAACCGCCAAAATGCACTTTGCACCGCAATTGCACAGTAGTAAACAGCCGTTGATGTATTGTGCAACGCTCCAGGAGGAGTTCTTCGGACAACGAAGCAGAAACAACGTTATGCAGCCGGGAAAAAAATTTATTACTACAAACAAACATGGCTAAAAATTTATTAATAGTAGAGTCGCCCGCAAAAGCAAAAACCATTGAGAAGATTTTGGGCAGCGACTTTGAAGTTAAAAGTTGTTACGGGCATATACGCGACCTTGAGAAGGACGATATGGGCATTGATATTAACAAGAATTACGCCCCACGCTACATTGTACCTGAGGACAAGCAAAAGGTTGTAACCGAATTAAAAAAGCTGGCTAAAAAAAGTGAAGAAGTTTGGCTGGCAACGGATGAGGACCGTGAAGGGGAAGCTATAAGCTGGCATTTGTGCGAGGTGCTTGGCCTTGACCCTAAAACTACCAAACGCATTGTTTTTCATGAAATTACCAAACCCGCTATACGTAAAGCGGTTGAAACGCCGCGCACGGTTGACCTTAACCTGGTAAACGCACAACAGGCGCGCCGTATATTAGACCGAATTGTGGGCTTTGAGCTTAGCCCGGTGCTTTGGCGTAAAATGAGCATGCGTGGCAGCCTTAGCGCAGGCCGTGTACAAAGCGTGGCAGTGAGGCTTATTGCAGAACGTGAGCGTGAGATAAACGCTTTTAACAGTACCAGCAGCTTTAAAGTTGAAGCTTTTTTTGCCGCACAGGACATTAATAATAAAACGGTAACATTTAAAGCGGAAGGCAGTAAACAAAATACTGCTGAAGATGCGGAGAAGTTTTTGACAAGCTGCACAGGCGCAAGCTACAAGGTTAGGGATATACAGGTTAAACCGGCAAAAAAATCGCCGGCAGCGCCATTTACTACATCAACCCTGCAGCAGGAAGCAAGCCGCAAAATGGGTTATGGCGTTACAAAAACCATGGTGCTGGCGCAAAAGCTGTACGAAAGCGGTTATATTACCTATATGCGTACAGACAGTGTAAACCTTAGTGAAACTGCGGTACAGGATATACAGGGACAGATAGGTAAACAGTACGGCAACAAATACATACAGGTAAGGAAATATAAGAATAAAAACGAGAGTGCCCAGGAAGCGCATGAGGCCATTCGCCCTACCTATATGGAAAACCTTACAGTAAATGACGCTGATGCTAAGAAGCTGTATGAACTTATTTGGAAACGCACCATGGCCAGCCAAATGGCTGATGCCGAACTGGAAAAAACCATTGCGAAAATTGATATTTCAACCAATAAAGCTGAATTGACGGCCAGTGGCGAAGTATTGAAATTTGATGGATTTTTAAAGGTGTACATGGAAGACAGGGACGATGACGAGGAAGAGGAAGGCGGAGGGGAAGGCGTGTTGCCCCCGTTAAGGGTTGGCCAGCAACTTACATTTAAGGAAATGAAGGCTACCGAGCGTTTTACAAGGGCTTCTTCAAGGTATACCGAGGCCAGCCTGGTAAAAAAACTGGAAGAGCTTGGTATTGGCAGGCCGTCAACTTATGCGCCAACCATATCAACTGTTCAAAAAAGGCAGTATGTTGAAAAGAGAGATAAGGAGGGTGTAAAAAGGGATGTTAGGGTACTGTTGCTTAAGGCTGACAAAATAACCAAACAAACCGACCAGGAAAATACAGGCGCTGAAAAATCAAAACTATTCCCTACGGACCTTGGTCTGGTAGTTACCGATTTTTTAAATCAGTATTTTGCTGATGTAATGGATTATGGCTTTACGGCCACCATTGAACAGGAGTTTGATGAAATTGCCACAGGCAAAGTTGTATGGACAAAGATGATGGACGACTTTTACAAGCCGTTCAAAAAAGATATTGAAAATACACTTGAAACCGCTGAACGCATAAAAGGCGAACGTGAACTGGGTTTTGAAGCTGAAACAGGCAAGCGCATTGTTGCCCGCATGGGACGTTATGGCCCTATGGTACAAATAGGCGAAGTAAATGATGAAGAGAAACCCCGCTTTGCAAAACTAAAGTCTACCCAAAGCATTGAAACCATCACATTGCCCGAAGCTATGGAGCTGTTTAAGCTTCCGCGCAATTTAGGCAAGTTTGAGGGGGAAGATGTTACGGTTAACATTGGCAGGTTTGGGCCTTATGCGTCGCATGATAAAAAGTTCTACTCGCTTAATAAAGAAATGGATCCTTACAGCGTAATGCTTGAAGAAGTGGCACCGATGATAGAAGAAAAGCGACTGGCGAAAGACGAGCGCACTATAAAGGTGTTTGAAAAAGAAAAGATACAGTTACTTAAAGGCCCTTATGGCCCATACATAAAACAAGGCCTGCGCAATTACAAGCTTACCAAAGAGCAGCAGGACCGTGTTGTTGACCTTACCATTGAAGAGGTTAAGCAAATAATGGAAGAAATTAAAGCCAATCCGCCGAAGAAAAAAGGTGCGAGGAAGAAAAGTTCATAATTGATGGTTAATAGTTCATAGGAAAGGCAACACGTTGTTTTTTCGCGTGCCTGTCAGGGCTATCTTGTTTGGCATATTTAAGAGTTATTCCACAGGCATCATTCTTGCCGTGAACTGGGTTTACCTTGAACTATGAACCATTAACCAGGAACTAATTCACATGGCTTAATAACTTTACCTGGAAAATTTCAAGAAAACTTCTTAGTTTGTATTCAATATTCTATTATGCAGGAGAACAGGGAAATATCAGCATTGTTTACGCTTATTGATGACCCGGATGAAGAAGTGTTTAATACGGTAAGCAATAAAATTGTTGAGTATGGCCGCGGCATCATTCCCAACCTTGAGCACTTGTGGGAAAATACGATAAGCGATGATGTACAAACAAGGATAGAGATGCTTATTCACCGCCTGCATTATAGCGACCTGCTGCATGACCTGGGCGAGTGGAACAAAAGCCCTTATCACGATCTGTTATTCGGCGCATTGCTGGTAGCAAAGTTTCAATACCCGGAGCTGCAAACAACCCCCGTGCTGCAGGAGATCGAGAAGATACGCCGCAATGTATGGCTTGAGTTGAATAGCTTTTTAACACCGCTTGAGCAGGCCAATGTAATATCAAGCATAGTTTACAACTATTATAATTTAAAAGGCACAGAGGTTGGGTATACTAATCCTGACGACTTTTTTATTCACAAGGTACTTCAAAGTAAAAAGGGCAATACTATCAGCAACGGCATTTTGTACCTTATACTTGCTGAGTTGCTTGATATGCCGGTAAGGGCCATTAATGTGCCCAAGCAGTTTGTGCTGGCATTTTTTCAACCAGACTATGATCCCTCAAATTACACCGGCCATCCGCAAAATAAAATAAGCTTTTACGTAGATGCCACGACAGGGCAACCTTTTACACAAAGAGACCTGGACAATTATTTTAAACGCATATCCGTGCCTCCAACTGTGTCGTACTTTAAGCCCGTAAGCCACAAAAGGGTTATACAAGTTTTAATTGAAGAATTGGCTAAATGTTTCGAAGCGCCGGAAGTAGTCTACAAAAAGAACGAGCTGCTAAGACTTAGCGACTTGCTGGATTAAAAATATCTATCGCATTTTTTGAATTTCAGACTCATCATTTCGTTAGCCTTAAAGGCTTTCTCCCCCAAACAAAAAATGCGGCAAAGCCTGTTATTGCTTTGCCGCATTTATGGCTAACTATAAACGGCTTATTTTTCTACTGTTACATTCTTTTCTTCTCTGGCCTTTTTACGCGCAAGCGCTTTTTTTGCCCCATACGCCACCCCCGCCGCTACCAGTAAGCTTATACCGCCATCAATAGGTACACCGGCATCCCGGTTGCCCCCGGGAGCACCCGGTGATGCCAATAACTGTGCTACCGGTACAATAACCAATATTGTTGCGATCAATAACATTCTTGCTGTTGAAGTTTTCATGTCTATGAGTTTTAAATATTTTATTTAATTGTAAAAGTTAGTTTGCTTACGGTGTTATAAACCTTTGTATTGTACACATGTAAACAAACTAACATTAAGAAAATTATGTTTTATTGCACAACTACCTGTTGCTTCCATTGGTTACCTTTTGCATCAACCAGCACAAGCCTGTAACTGCCGGCAGCCAATGCTGTTGGCAAGCCAACTGTTTTTGTAACAGTAACTCCATCGTGCTGTATTGCTTTTTGTGCAACTTTCTTACCCTGGTTTGTATATACCATTACAGTATATGCACCAGCATCCATACTATTCATTTGCAAGTTCAGTTGCTTATTAACTGCACGTACCGGGTTAGGATATACATTAATACCAGCCGGCCCCTTTAACAGTTTAACCGTAGCCACCTTACTGTACTCAGGTACAGCAGTTTGGTCAATTGATGCAACACGGTAGTAGTTATCACCGCTTGCTGGCAGTACGTCAACCCAGTCATACACTTCAGTTTTGCCGGTATTACGCGGAGTAAACGTACCAGCTGTTGTAAAGTTCTGTCCGTCAGTTGATTTTTCAACCTGGTATTGTTTTACTCCCTGTTCTGTGGCGGCAGCCCACTCTACCTGTACACCTGCTGGCTGTTGCCATGCCTTAATGCCAACCACAGTTGATGCCAAAGTTCCAGCTTCATCAAAAGCTATCTCAAACCTGTTGCCAGCAGAAGAAGGCACATCAGTTGATGTGGTAAAATTTACGGTAGTATTATCAGTAAGGCTCACGGGTGTTTGCGTTTTAAGGTAGTTATCAATAATAACTGCCTTTACAGGCTGATCACTTAGGTTTTCCGGCGCAATGGTAAAGGAATATCTAGCATTTGTTTTTAAGCCGTATACGTTAAGAAACAATTTATCGCCTTTTACCGGCAGCGCCCTTCTTTCAATACTATAATAGTCTGTATCTATTGTTAGTGCCAGGCTTTCGTCGTAGTCGTAAACTTTTTCTGCATTATCCTCCGGGTCATTGCCGTATTCAGCGCCAAATTTAACCAGTACACCGTCAATAGCCGAAGCTGCTGCACCTGCCGACCTGTTAAGGGTCACACGAATTTGCTTTGCAGTAACGCCACCAGTGGGGGCAAAAAACACAGCATTAACGGTATCGGCAATATTGCCCTTATCGCTTTCATTAAATACTACGGTAGGTACAGTGCCTTTCTTTTTCACCTGCACCATTATAGCCTGCCCGCTTTGTATAAAATGGGTTTGATGAGTTTCGGTTGCGGGTATGTCCTGGTCATAAACTTTGTTTACTTTATCCCAGCTAAAGGTAACAAAACCACCGTAGCTGGTATTTTTCCGTTGGGGGTCCCACGCCCACATTGTGTTTTTAATGTTTTGCCTTCCCAGGTTAGTAAAATCAACCGGCGCTGCATAAGGGTTACCCACAAGAATATAATTATGGGTAGCCGAAACATAGGTAAACGTTTGCGTTCCTGTTTGCAATTGGCCGGTAGCTACCAGCGTAGTAGCTGCTGCGCCTTTAGCAGGTGCAATGTTGCCTGATCCATAAGGGCCTGTTATAAACATTGAGTATGCATTATTTGCAGCAGCCGTGTTATTTGAACCTAGCGCTGTATTATTGGTATTGGCAAGGTCTATCCAGGCGTCAGCCAGCGGATCATATCTTTCAATAGAAGCGATATTGCCACCTTTAATCATACCACCGGTGCCTGCAGGCGACCATATTTCAGCACCCCTACTGCTTATAACCTGCCCGTTATTTTGCCAGTTGGCGTAAATGCTTCCGGTATTACTTAGCGGTGCAGTTAAAAGCCGCCATGCGCGTTGGGCCGGTATATATCTTTCTATTGTTACCGCCCCTGTAACATAAGTGCCGCTGCCAGGCAACACAATAGCGCTGCCGGCACTGGTAGAAGCCAGCACAAGGTGGCCGTTGGTTGTTAAAACACCTGAAAGTGGTTTGTATATATTAAGTACTCTTACCGTGCCTGAAGATAGCACCACGCCACCGGTACTGCCTATTACAAGCGTACCAGTTGTTATATCACCTGCGGAAGTTTGTGCCTGCGACAGGTTTATAAGGTCTCCCCAAAAGCTTACCGTACCGGCAGTGGCATTTATTGCGCTGCCGCTGGTGTTGCTAACGCTGCCGGTAATAACCAGTACACCATTACCATTTACGGTAAGGGGCGATGCGATGCCGCTTGCTATTGTAATATTATGTACTGAATCCTGCGCGGTAGTTAACACAGGCTGGTTGGTTACCGCCGGTATAGTAATATCCGTCAGATAGTTCGGTACAGTCTTAGGGCTCCAGTTTTTGGGGTCTGTCCAGTCAGTGCCTTTATTTCCCGTCCATGTAGCTGATGCATAAATAGTGATTGATATACTTGTTTTCCCTTTATCAGTACCATTTTTAGCAACCACCTGGTATATGGCGTTGGCGGTTTCTTTTGGCGTGCCGCTTATAACACCATTTGCATCAATGCTAAGCCCTTTGGGAAGGTTGGGGTTTACATTAAAGCTTGTAACCGTGCCGGTAATTGTAGGCGTTAAAGGCGTAATAGCCGTGCCCACGGTAAAAACATTTTGAGTGCTGGCGTAGTAAATTGTCGGTGCCTGGGCATGAGCGCTTATTGCCAGCACTAACAGTAATAAAAAAAGAGCATGTTTTTTCAAGAGTACTAAATGTTTCATGTATCAGGTTTATATGGTTTACTAACTAAGGCGCATAGCAAAAAAAACATAAAATAAATTTTCAGGAGAATATTGGGCTTAATGACACATGCATTGTATTAAGGAATGCTAAGAACTGTTATTACATTACAGTATAATAGCACCATGGCATATAATAGCACTACACCATAACCATAGATACAAGCATCATAAAAAAATAAATTAGTGGGATATTGGGGTATTGGATTAAAACAACTAAAAAATATACCAGTACGGCAACGATATGCCGAAGGTAACATTAAAATTTTATTTAAAAAACAAATTTTATCTAAATAACGCTAAACGCCAATATGTTACATGATTAATTGTGGTGGTGCACGATCTTCCATTTTCATGACCGGTTATATTTTTTTAAATTTAGCAACTGCAAGCCATTATTTATTATGCCCTGCCGCCGCGGCAAAACTTTAGTTGCATACTGCAACAAAAGCCTAATTTCAACAGTCAGCATCCAGTAGCTGTTGCTGTATGTGATACTTACAATTTTTAGTGGCTGTAAAGAAGAAAAAATCAATTAATGCTGCTTCGCCCGGGCTTGTTAGTATACCTTATTGTTTTTACCGTAATGCTGCATGCGCAAATGCAGCCAGGGCCGCTATGCGCTCAAAAGCTATATCAACAGCAGTTGTATATTCAGCACCCGGAACTAAAACAAAAGCACAACGCAATAGAACAAAAGCTGTTGTTATACAGGCAACGCAAACAAGCAACAATAAACAGTTTTTCGCCAACAGGTACAGTTGCTGTATTACCGGTTGTTATTCACATCATCCATAATAATGGGCCTGAGAATATTAGCGACGCACAGGTTAAACAAGGCATTGCCTGGCTTAACCAGGCTTATGCAGCGGGCGGTTATTATAACAACGGGCAAAGTACAAACACGCAAATACAGTTTTGCATGGCTCAGCGCGACCCGCAGGGCAATGCAACAACTGGTATAACACGCAATGTATCGCCTTATACAGTTATGGGGGGCGACAGCTATGCTGCGGATGACGGGCATATTAAAAGCATAAATGCCTGGAACCAAAATAACTATATAAATATATGGCTGGTAAACAGTATACCAACTAATGTAGTGGGCTATTCAACCCTTCCTGAAGCCCACGGTACGCCTTATGAGGGCATTGTGATGGAAGCTGCGTATTTTGGCAGCTCAATGGCCAACAATGTAGTACTGATACACGAGATTGGCCATTACCTGGGCCTTTATCACACGTTTGAAGGCGGGTGTACCAATGATAACTGTATGACAGATGGTGATATGGTCTGTGATACCCCCCCAGACCAGTCAACAGCATACATTAGCTGTGATGCAACCATGAACAGCTGCCGTACAGATACCAAAAGTGGCTTTAATACTGACCAGCCCGACCTGACGCAGGACTATATGGACTACGGCAATTTTGATTGCATGAAAGTATTTACACCCGGCCAGGTTGAGCGCATGAACTGGTTTTTGCAGAATGAACTGTTTAGCCTGTTAAGTTGTAACTCCTGCAAGGTCCCCTGCCCCACTCCCGTTAAGGCAGTTTTCGTTGCATCAGCCTTAAATGTACCGGTAAATACAAATGTTGTTTTCGCCAACCACTCACTAAATGCATCACAGTTTAAATGGTTTGTTGATGGTGTGCGAGCTTCCACATCAAAAGATTTTAGCAAAAGTTTTGCTGTACAGGGCAAACATGTTATTATGTTGCAGGCCTTTGCTGACGACCCCTTGTGCGATAGCTCCATAGTACGCGATACAATTACCATAACCTGCCCTGTAAAAGCAGGCTTCGACTATACGCAGGGTATTATAAAAATGAACCAGCAGGTAACTTTTACCAACAAAGCAACTGGTGCAACAAGCTACACGTGGAAGGTTAACGGCGTTAGCAGCGGCGCTTTTCCTGGGTTTTCGTACAGTTTCCCGCAGGCAGGTATATATACAGTAACAGAGCTTGCGCGGGGTGTATGCACTGACAGTGCTGTTGCAACTATAAGCGTGTACGACAGCCTGGGCCATATACCGCAGGATATATGCAAGCCGGTTACATTTCAAAAAATGATAACTACCAATAACCAGCTTATTTGGGGTATGGAGCTTACACGCGACAGTGGCTATGTATTATGCGGCGAATATGCTATACCTTTTGAAGATGGTTATGGCGGGGCATACCTGGCAAAGCTGAATAAAGCCGGAAGTGTTATATGGGCCCGCTACGTTAACCCTTTCTCAGAAGAGATCCTGGACAGGGTGCATGAAAACGCCGATGGCAGTTTTATTGCCTGTGGCAAGGAATATGGCATTAATACAGACCCTTTGCAATCAAAAATGATCTTAATGAAGTTTGATGCAAAAGGCAATGTACTATGGGCCAAAAAGCTTGGGTTGCCAAACTCCCTTCTAAATGAGGCGCTTGACATCACTGCAACCCCTGACGGTGGTTATGCTTTTTGCGGGGTAGTGCATGACGATGACTTTAAATTAACCGACTGGCTTGTTGTTAAAACAGACGGCTATGGCAATATAATATGGAGCAAAACACTTGACAATGGTTTTTACGAACGCTGTACCAGCATAATAATACAGGGTGATACGCTTGTTGTTGGGGGTATACGGGCACTATCGCAAGGGCCGCGCAGCGAGGTTGTTATAACAAAAATGCTGGTCAAAAACGGGGTTGTTACCCAAAGCGAGGTATATGATATTGATAACCGAAGCGTTAATAATACTACTTTGTTTAAAATACCCGGCGGTTACCTGGTGGGCGCAGAATCAGTGCAGGACGGTTTTTATTATGCCGACATGGACCAGCTTGCTATGCAAATAGATGACAACCTGCAACCCATTCGCGTGATGAAAGTTGCGATAGATATATTTGGCAGCCCAATTTCATCTTTAAACCCCACTAAGGACGGCGGTTTTATTACATCCCGCATAAGCCAGGGGTTCTCAAATTATGACCAAACAGATAGTTGCTGGATAGCTATGGCCAAAATAGATGGCAACTGGAATTTAGACTGGATAAAAAAATATCCTTTAGCCACTGCTGACGGGCGCACGGTGTATATGCCGCGGTCAACATACCCAACACTTGACGGCGGTTATTTAACAGGTGAAACAACCACCAGGAAAGACGACTACGCAGAACATTTCAGGTTGATCAAAACTGACAGCAAAGGTAATACACCCGGTTGCCCGGTACTTGACTTTAAAGCAGACCTGCAAACACCCGTATTAAGAAATGAGCCTTTTGCTTGGTCAACGATAAAAGATGTTGTTTTAAATGATCCCATTGATAATAATCTTGCCATCACAGACAATAAAAGTGTGCTAATAACGTCTGTACAACGTTGCTCAACGTCAGACTGTGATTATGTAAAGCTGAAGGGTGATTCTAAAATATGCAGCCTGCTGGACACGATCACTTATTCTGTTGACAAAAATGCAGCTTGTGTATCGGCTGTATTGTGGCAAACAGATACTACGATGGCACAAATTGTTTCTTATACTGATACAACCATCCGGCTGTTTTTTAAGCATACAGGCAAAACCAGTTTGGACGGAACAATATTTACAGCCTGCAAGCTTTTGCAGGATAGCATTATTATAACAGTAAGTGATTCTTCTGCCAAACTTAACCTGGGGCCTGATATACAGCTTTGCACCAGCAGCACAGTTAAACTTAGTGCCGGCAAAGGTTTTAGCACCTATTATTGGAATACGGGCTCGATTGATTCAACCCTCACTATTTATACACCGGGCAAATATTATGTTACGGTAACCAACAATTGCGATGCAGTGTTTAGCGATACGGTTATGTTTAGCGTGGCGCCTGCTATAAGCCTTAACCTTACACCACAACAACCACGGTGCGACCAGGATTCATTACAACTTAATGCCAAAACTGGCTTTATAAGCTATACATGGAGCCCCGCATATAACATTAGTTCCGCCAATGGCGCAGCAGTATCTGTATGGCCTGCAGCAGACACCACCTATACCGTTGTAGCACAGGTAAACGATTATTGCACGGTAACTGATAGTGTGCGTGTGAAGATACTCCGCTCTACTCCTATCAAAATTGGTAACGACACCGCTTTTTGTACCGGTGGCTTTGTAATATTACATGCACCACAGGGTTTTGACGGATACAAATGGCAGGATGGGTCAACCAACCAAACATTCATGGCCACACAAAAAGGCCTTTATACATTATCAGCTTTAAACACGAATGGCTGTTATTCAAAAGACAGCATGCAGGTTACTGATGTGTACCCACTGCCACCGGTTAATCTTGGCAGAGATGGCAGGCTTTGCCTAAATAATACGGTGCTGCACGCCGGTGGTGGCCAGGCCAGCTACCTATGGCAGGATGGTTCAACAGATTCAGTATATAATGTTACAGTTGCTGTACAGTATTGGGTAACCGTTACGGGCAATCACTTATGCACCGGGAGTGATACAATTAGCGTTACAGGTTTTAACCCTGTACCATCGGCCTTTTTACCACCTGACACCAGCTTTTGCGAGAACGGCTCTATCCAGCTTTCTCCAAACGGCAACTGGGCTTCATACGCATGGAGTAATAATTATCTTTCGCGCAGTATAATAATTAACCAGGCGGGCAGCTATTGGCTGCAGGTGTCAGACCAAAACGATTGCTACGGGAAAGACACTATTAATATAACCGTAAAAACAGATTGCCCGAGAGTTATTTACTTTCCTAATGCCTTTACGCCTAACGGCGACGGCACTAATGATGTTTTTAAACCGCTTAACGGCGCGCCGCTGGAAAAATACAACCTGGCAATTTACAACCGCTGGGGGCAAAAAATATTTGAAAGCAACAACCCGTTAAACGGCTGGAATGGCAATATTAATAATACCAAAACACCGGCCGGCGCATACATTTATTTTTGCAGCTATAAATTTTATGGCGATGCGGGTGGGGTGTTGAAAGGGACCGTGCTGTTGTTAAGGTGAGGTACCCCACAGCCAACCCCGTCTCTTACTCTCTACACTGAAGGGGCAAGCTGTTGTTTGCAGAACCATTAGTATGTGAAGATCAGGCTGGTATAGCCCGGGGTAATTCAATAATGCTTTAACAATTTGCTTTAAATCAATCCGGCACAGCTAATACGCAATCTGCAATTGTTCGTTACCTTTGCACCTCAAATTACTGATTATGAAAAAAGGGTTGTTTTTAATTGGCCTTGTGGTGGTGGGTATAGCAGTATACTTTTTATTTTTTGATAAAAGCGACGACCATGCAAATGATGGCCCCAAACAACAACCTTTGGCACAGGGCAAAAACGGCGCAGGTTTTAATACGCCTTTTAATGCCATGCTTGACGCATACTACGGTTTACACGATGCGCTTGTTACGTGGGATACTGCCCAGGCAACCGCTAAAGCAATAAACCTTCAGTCGCTGTTAGGCAAAGTTCCATTCGATTCTCTTAAAGCAGATACCCTGGTTATTACAGCAGCTAAAAGTGTAGCCGGCGATGTTAAAGCTGATTGTGTAGGTATTGCAGGCGACTCATCTATCGCAGAAAAAAGAAGGTCTTTTTACGAACTCTCTGAGAACTTGTACAACCTTTTAAAAACCGTTAAGTACGACCAGCAGGTTATATATCACATGCATTGTCCTATGGCTTTTGGTGATGAAAAAGAGGGATTTTGGTTAACCAATGTTGACACCATCATCAATCCTTATCTTGGCACCAAGCATCCCAAATACCATGCAGCGATGATAAATTGTGGTGACAAACAAGATTCGCTCGACTACCGTGCTAAGTAATTTATACGCTGGCCTTTGTTGAAACATGTGCTGATGAAATATTTTGTAACTACCTGCTTTTTTATAGCCTTTACTTTGCTGTGCCGCGCGCAGGAAAAGTTTACGCTGAATGGTTATATAAAAGATTCGCTTACGGGCGAAACACTTATAGGCTCCAACATTTCTGTCCTGGGGCAGTCAACTGGCATTTCAGCCAATCAATATGGGTTTTATTCGGTAACTCTCCCCAAAGGCGAACATCAGCTTGTATTCTCTTATATAGGTTATCAGCCAAAGGAATTGGCGATCAATTTCAACGAAAATAAAACGCTTAATATATTACTGGCGCCCTTATCCGCCGTGCTTAACAATGTTACCGTTCAGGCTAAAAAAAGAGAGAATAATGTAAAAACTGCGCAGATGGGCAAGGTGGAGCTTAGCATAGCCACCGTTAAAGCGCTGCCTACTTTTTTAGGCGAAAGTGATGTGCTAAAATCTTTACAGTTGCTACCCGGTGTGCGCAATGCCGGCGAGGGCAATGCAGGTTTTTACGTGCGTGGGGGCGGGCCAGACCAAAACCTTATTATGCTGGATGATGCGGTGGTATATAACACCGGTCATCTGTTTGGGTTTTTCTCTGTGTTTAACTCAGATGCTATAAAAAGCCTGTCATTAATTAAAGGCGGCATGCCGGCACAATATGGCGGCAGGCTTTCATCAGTAATTGATATTGCCATGAAAGACGGCAATGAAAATAAAACAGAGGTTGATGCGGGCATAGGGCTTATAGCTTCACGCTTTTCCATACAGGGGCCAATTAAAAAAAACAAGGCCACCTACATGATCTCGGCACGAAGAACTTACGTAGATGCTTTAACTGCACCATTCCTGGCAAATAGCAGTTACAAAGGGTCGGGATATTATTTTTATGACCTTAATGCGAAGATCAACTACCAGTTCTCCCCAAAAGACAGGCTGTATTTAAGCGGCTATTTTGGCCGTGATAAATTTGCTTTTGATAATTCAGAACGCTCTTTCAAAACAACTATACCCTGGGGTAATGCAACAGCTACGTTACGATGGAACCATATATTTAATAAAAAGCTGTTCGCCAATACAACCATTGTTTACAACGACTACAAGTTTAATTTCAACGGGCTGCAAAACGATTTTGCATTTAACCTTTCATCAGGCATACGCGACCTGAACGGCAAAATTGATTTTGATTATTATGCATCAACCAAACACAAAGTAAAATTTGGTTTTCAATACACCTATCACACATTTATACCAAGCGTTTTTAGCGGCAGCCAGGACAGTACAAAGTTTGCGCCCAGCAGTGCGCAGAAAAAATATGCCAATGAATATGCATTATATATACAGGATGACTGGGATATTAGTAAAGCCATAAAACTAAACTATGGCTTGCGCTATAGCATGTTTCAGCAATTGGGCAGTTATAAAAGCTATACCACTGATGCTAACGGCAACAGGATAGACAGTGTGCAATATGGCAAGGGCGAAGCTGTAAAAACCTACGGCGGTTTTGAACCAAGGGTTACAGTCCGTATTTCCGTTGATGAGAACAGCAGCATAAAAGCCGGCATTACACGTAACCTTCAATACATTCATTTGGTTAGCAACGCAGGTACAACTTTACCTACTGATATTTGGGTGCCCAGCACGCTGCGCGTAAAACCCCAAATAGGCTGGCAATATGCGGCAGGGTATTTTAGAAACTTTAATAACAACATGTTTGAAACCTCGCTGGAGTTATACTATAAAACCATGCAAAACCAGATTGAATATAAAGAAGGTTATACCCCCAACACACTTACCGACCCGGAAGAATCTTTCGTGTTCGGCAAAGGCTGGAGCTATGGTGCTGAGCTTTTTGTGAATAAAGTAAAAGGCAGGCTTACCGGCTGGATCGGTTATACCCTGTCATGGAGCTGGCGGCAATTTCCCGATCTTAACAACGGTGTTAAATACCCCAGCCGTTACGACCGCAGGCACGACCTGTCAGTTGTAGGCATGTACACTATAAACAACAAATGGAAAGTATCATCTGTGTTTATATTTGGTACCGGCAACGCCATATCGTTACCTGAACGGTTCTATTTTATTGATGGTGTGCTTACCCAACAATACAGTAGTATAAACCAGTACAGAATGAAGCCTTACCACCGGCTTGACCTTTCTGCCACCTATACGCCCACGCCTAAAAAGCCACGCAAACGCACTACTAACTGGGTGTTCAGCATTTACAATGTGTACAGCAGGCTTAACCCCTATTTCTACTACTTTAGCCAGGAAGGCAGCGCAGCCAATGGCACGCTTAAAGTTGAAGCAAAACAGGTATCACTGTTTCCGGTCATTCCTTCTATAACATGGAACCTGCATTTTTAAAAGTTTGAGGGTTTGAATGTTTAAAAGCTTCGCCCTGCATTCTATGTTTGTAAATCTTACTCACCACCTTTTGTTGGCCTGTTGCCAGAGACTTCGGGCCAAAGATCAAATGATTTTCCTGCCATATTTCAACTTTCTTTTTACATAACAAACAATTAATTTATAGTGCCGCGGTAATAGTTTATATTTAGCACATGTGGCCAATCTTTATTCCAGCAGATGATATTACCCAACAAAAAAGTTATGACCTGCCTGCCGTACAAAATGCATTTAATGGTATAGTGCAGGGTTCTGAAATTGATTTTGATTTTTGCCAGGGCGGCTGTCAGCAACGCGCGCATATAATGTCGATGCTGCTTAGTAAAAAATACAATATTGAACATAGTAAAATATGGCTTTTTGCGCCCGCTGCATTATATTATAACAATTTGGGCACCTTTTATATTGAAGACAAAAACAATCTTGCACCAGGCAGCATAGTTAACTGGAATTACCATGTAGCCCCTGCGGTTTTGGTTAACGATAACGGCCAGGAAAATTTTTATATTCTTGACCCATGTTTAACTAAGGACGGCCCCCTGTTAATAAGCGCCTGGTTTAACAGCATAGGCAACAGCAGCACCGGCCGCTATAGTTTTTATAGCGCTGACAAATATTTTTTTAACAGCCTGTACACCAAAGACAAGGGCATAACCAATGTTTTTGACGGAACATTTATAAATTATGTTCAGCCGGATACAGATGACCTTACTATTGAAAAGGGGCTTGCCATTAACGACACGGCAATGCACATTTATCATAACTATATTGCACCCATAAATACACCGGCCAACACCAGTGAAAAACTGGAGGACCTAAAGTCTATTTTTGCTAATTCCACAGCGCTTGACCTGTTGTTATCGCAGAACATAAGCGGCTCAACGCCCAATACTACACACCGCTATGTGGTTACGAATTACAGCGATATTTTATTAGAAGCCAAAAAAGTATTTTATGAAAGGCTGGTATATTGGGCTAAGTATGTTAACGGGTTGATGGTGTAGGCATTACCGTGCGGTATAGCGTTTATATTCCACTTACAGCCGTTGACCGGTCATCTGGTATTCTTAAGTGCCTTAATAACTTTTCTCCCTATCTTTAAGCCACATTTTTAACGGTTGAACCATATTATTATGCGTAAAATACTAATCCCTGTTTTTATTATGCTTTCTGCACTATCGGCCTTTGCACAAAAAGAAATGCCATTATATGATGGCGCGATACCTAACGCGAAGGCGTGCGATATAAAGGAAACATCAAAAAACGATGGTGTGCTTATTATAAGTAATGTAACAGTACCAACCTTAACAGCATTTATTCCCCCAAAGGATAAGCAAAACGGCACAGCAGTGCTGGTAATACCCGGCGGCGGTTACGGTATAGTTGCAGCCGGCCATGAAGGTGCTGATATTGCCCGGGCCTTTAATGATGCAGGTGTTACAGCTTTTGTATTAAAATACCGAATACCCAACGATGCCTGTATGACCGATAAAATGTTTGTGCCATTAATGGATGCGCAACAGGCATTGTACACCATTCGCAAAAATGCTGCGCAGTATGGAATAGATACGTCAAAAGTTGGCGTGATGGGCTTTTCGGCAGGCGGGCATTTGGCAGCAACGCTAAGCACACATTTTGACAGGCCTGCACGTAAAGAGTTGGCAGGCGCCAACCTTCGCCCCAACTTTTCAATGCTTATATATCCTGTTATAAGTTTTCATCCGTACATAGCACACATGGGCTCAAGGGAAAACCTTATTGGGAAGAATGCAGATGAAAAATGGGTAGATTATTTTAGCAATGAAGACCAGGTAAATGCCCAAACTCCACCAGCTTTTTTTGTGCATGCGTCTGATGACGATGTGGTGCCGGTTGCCAACAGCATTGCGTATTACAGCCAGTTAGTTAAATATAAAATTGCCGCAGAACTGCACCTGTATGAGCATGGTGGCCATGGCTTTGGCCTTAACAATACCACCACCAACGATAAGTGGTTTGATACCTGCCTAAACTGGCTAAGAACAAACAAGTGGCTTTAGTTAGTTGGTTGACTGGTAAAGAAGGGTTGATTGGTAAAACCTTTGCTTTAAATTTCGCCACGCCCTTCTTTTTGGGTAGGGTTTGGGGCGTTCGTCTCCCACTACTCAGACAATTTTTATTTTTCCATTCCCTTAAAACAGGCTAATATTATAAGGCAAAAAAGCGCCTGCCATGAAATCTGCTGCATACCAACTGCTGTGCTTTGCCTTATTGGCTATTACAGCCTGTAACAATAATTCACAAACTTCTGCGACGGATAATAAACCAGCGGCCACCGCTGATACTACCCGTAAAATAAAAATCATAGATGCTGAAGCCAACAGCATTATTGATTCTACTACTACAATTGAGGTATTAACCGACGGATATAAATGGACAGAAGGGCCGTTGTACATTAAAGACAGCAACTACCTGCTTTTTAGCGACATACCAAACAACAGCATTTTTAAATGGAAAGAAGGCAGCGGTGCCTCACTGTACTTAAAACCATCAGGCCATACGGGTACAGAATTAAAATATCGTGAACCCGGTTCTAACGGGTTATTACTTAATGCAAAGGGTGAACTGGTGTTATGCCAGCATGGCGACAGGCGACTTGCAAAAATGGATGCACCGTTATCTACGCCGGCAGCAAAGTTTATTACACTATGCCGTGACTATAAAGGCAAACGGCTTAACAGCCCTAATGACGCAGTGTATGCTGCCAACGGCGACCTTTATTTTACTGATCCTCCTTATGGCCTTGATAACCGCCTTAAGGATACCGCCAAACAATTAGACTACCAGGGTATATACCGCCTTACACCAACAGGCCAGCTTGACCTTTTAACTAAGGATCTAAAATATCCCAACGGCATTGCGTTTGCGCCAGGCGGCAAAACATTGTATATTTCTAACTCAGACTCAACAAATATGCAGTGGATGAAGTACGAGTTAAATGATAAAGGCCTTATAAAAAGCAGCGCAATATTATATGAACCCAAAGAGTATAATAATACTGACGAAGGCAACCCCGATGGCATGAAGGTTAACCGGCAAGGGTACTTATTTGCGGCCGGCCCCCAGGGCGTTTGGATATTTAACCCGCAAGGCAAGCTTATTGCCCGGATTGTAACACACCAAAAAACATCCAATTGCGCATTTACCCCTGATGAAAAAACGTTGTTTATAACAGGCAGCACCAATGTAATAAGGGTTAAATTGAAGTAGCTGTCAAGTAATTGGCCACATGGCATTTAAAAAGAGCAAAATGCCGCTTCGCCGACGCTGCCTGTGCGGTGTTGTAGCTAACACCAGCAAAATTTCAAACCATGTTCTTTTTCCGCGACCCTTAAATTTCTCCTGCGCCATAAATTCTTAAGCCTTACACTTAACCCTTTAACCTGCCGTTGGAAATTCAGTATCTACGATAAAATTCTCCGTCCGGTTTTCACTTCCCTGGTTATTTTCTTGTTTTTGCCATCGTTTTTAAATTTTAAGATATTTTTTCAAACCAAAAATCTATAATCTAAGCCTGCTCGTATTTCTTCCTGTTAATCCTGTGTTTAAAATCAATCATTGCTGCTAAACATCTTTCCTGTATGCTTAAAAATTTTAAAACATTAAACCTGTAAATTGTATGAGAGTAAGAACTTTACGCTTTAGTGTGTGGAAACTTTGCCTGCTTATTCCCCTGGCAACAATATGCAGTTTCCATGCAAAAGCTTCATCGCACCGTGAAGCGCCATTAATTTCCACCGACCCCCTTGCAGACAACACCGACTTGTACGCTTTTAGAAGCCCCGACAAACCAAACACAATAACCATTATTGCAAATTATATTCCGTTTGAGTTGCCTGAAGGCGGCCCAAACTATTATAATTTTAGCCCTACGGTAAGGTACGAGATACATATAAAAAACAAGGCTAATACAGCTGCCGACGATATTACCTACCGTTTTACTTTTAAAAGTGTTGATGAGGACTCAACAACTTTTTTTAATATCCGTTTAGGCAAGCAAAATTTAAAAACTACCTATACCTGCGAAAAAAGTATAGGCGGCGGCGTTTTTGTACCTATCGTGCTTAACGGTGTTGTACCACCGCCAAACATTGGGCCACGCTCAATTAGTAATGCAACGGTGGGTCTCGGCAAAGATTATAATACTATTATGAGCAATGCCATTGCCACCGCGACTACAACCGAGAAGGTATTTTGCGGGCCTGTTGACGACCCATTTTTTGTTGACCTTGCAGGCGCATTTGATGTAGGTAATTTTAGGCCTGCGGGTAATACTACCAATGCCCCCAAAGATGGATTGGCAAGGTTTAACTGCCACAGCATAGCGCTGCAAATACCCATTAACCTTTTACAGAAAGATGGTAAATCGGCTGACCTTGCAACCAACATATTAGACCCGGATTTTGTAATAGGTGTTTGGGCAAGTGCAAGCCGGCAAAAAATAACTACCCTTAGCGCCGGCGCAGACACTGCTTCAGGCAGCTGGGTGCAGGTTAGCCGCTTAGGCATGCCGCTTACCAACGAAGCTGTTATACCCGTTGGCCATAAAGATGAATGGAACACTAAAACGCCTTATGGCAATAACGACCTTGCTTTTGCATCATACTTTAAAAATCCGGAACTGGCGCTGTATATGGATGAATCTAAATTTGGCGGAGCAGTTCCTTCATTAAGCACATTACGCATACAGTCTAAATCACTAGGCTCGTTCGACTTCAGGAATGGCCATAAGGGTTTATATGGTTTAAAAGGCAGCGCTGCTGTTGCAGGCACAGCTTTGGATGATGCTGCTTATGGCACTATTCTTTTACCGGATAGTACAAGCCCACGGGCAGTTGACCTGTTACCAATATTTTACACAGGCGTGCCTAATGTAAAACCTTACCAGCTTGCTACAGGCAAAGGTGGTAACCCATTGGCCGCGGGCAAACCATTTATTAATAACTTTTTGCCAACGCTGGGCGATATGCTTAGGCTTAACATGGCAGTGCCGGCAACCCCGCGCAACAGTTCAGACTTTAGCTCGCTGGGCATTGTATCTGCCGCAGTGCTGGGTTTAACTGACAGCAGGTTTAACGCTAACGCAAACCTGCAGGACATACCAAATATGGACGGTTTCCCCAATGGCAGACGGCTTGAAGATGATGTAACCACTATTGAGTTGCAAGCCGTGTCAGGAGTTGCACTTGCAGCAATTGGTTTATGGTACGATGACTACACAACAGGCAGCCCGGTTACGCCCAACCTTGTAGGTGTACTAAGTTTTACTGCGGGTGTTACGCATAATGATACAACATTTAAAGCCGCCTTCCCCTATGTGCAAACGCCATGGCGAGGTTACGATCATACTATACAACCAAGGTTCTAATCAATAAAAAAAAGATTTGTATGAAAAAACATTTAAAACTCTTTTTAGCGGCTTTGGTTTGTTTAGCCTTAAATCAAACAACAGTTTTCGCTTCTTCACACAGGGAAGCGCCATTAATATCAAACGACCCGCTTGCAGATAACACAGACCTATACGCCTTCAGAAGCCCATGCGATACAAATAATGTAGTACTTATAGCAAACTATATTCCATTTGAACACCCCGCAGGTGGCCCCAACTGGTATACTTTTGGTGAAAACATACGTTATGAAATTCACGTAAAAAACCAGGCAGCAACAGCTGCAGACGATATTATTTATCGTTTTACATTTAAAAACACAAACCAGGACCCAACAACATTTTTTAACATACGCCTGGGCAAAGAAAATTTAAAAACAACCTACACGCTTGAGCGCAGTATTAACGGCGGCAGCTCTTTTACAACAATAATAACAAATGGTGTTGTTCCGCCACCAAACATTGGCCCCCGCTCAATTGAAAATGCGGTAGTGGGTTTAGGTGCTTCAAGCTATAACAGCCTTGCAACAGAGGCCATTAAAACAGCATCAACCGGCGAAAAAGTATTTTGCGGCCCGGTAGATGACCCGTTTTTTGTTGACCTTGGGGGTGCATTTGACGTAGGTGGCTTTAGAAAAACCGGCCGCGATGGGCTGCGTCATTTTAACTGTCATACCATAGCCATTGAAGTGCCCATAAGCACCCTGCAAAAAGACCATAAAACAACCGCACAGGCAAGCAGCATATTAGACCCAGGCTTTGTAATAGGTGTTTACGCCAGTGCAAGCCGCCGAAAAGTAACCACTTTTGATACTACGGGTACAGGCGCCTCAGGTGGTGTATCAGGAGCTTGGGTACAGGTAAGCCGTTTAGGTATGCCGTTAACCAACGAAGTGGTAATGCCCATTGGCCAAAAAGATAAATGGAACGCCACAACACCTGCCAACGACCTGCAGTTTGCATCATACTTTAAAAATCCTGAGTTGGCCCTGTATATGGACGACTCACAATTTGGCGGTGCGGTGCCAGGCCTTGCATCTTTACGCATACAATCAAAATCATTAGGAGCATTCGACTTCAGGAACGGGAAAAAAGGTTTATACGGTTTAAAGGGCAGCGCTGCACTAGATGGCACAGCCCTTTCTGAAGCAAACTTTGGTTCTATTTTGTTACCGGATAGTGTTAGCCCGCGCGCAGTTGACCTGTTACCTATATTTTATACAGGTGTACCTAACCTAAGGCCATACCAACTGGCAACAGGCAAAGGCGGCAACCCGCTTGCGGCCGGCAAACCATTTATTAATAACTTTTTGCCAACGCTGGGCGATCTTTTAAGGTTAAACATGGCTGTGCCGCCCACACCCCGTGCCAGCAAAGACTTTAGTACACTGGGTATAGTTGGCGCTGCTGTGCTTGGCTTAACCGATGCCCGGTTTAATGGGGATGCACACCTGCAAAATATTCCCAACATGGATGGTTTTCCTAACGGAAGAAGGCTTGAGGATGATGTAACAACCATTGAGTTGCAGGCTGTATCAGGTGTTGCCCTTGCCGCAATTGGCTTGTGGTACGATGACTACAATGGCACCGGCAGCCCGGTAACTACTGACCTTGTTAACGTACTAAGCTTTAATGCAGGTGTTACAAAAAATGACACTACGTTTAAAGCATGCTTTCCTTATGTGCAAGACCCCTGGAGAGGCTTTAACGGGAAAGAATATACCGGCCCGCTGCCTGTAACCTGGGTATATTTTGTAGCTGAAAAAGCTGCTAAACAAGTAAATCTTAACTGGCAGATAGCAAACGGCATAAACAACGACCACTATGATGTTGAGCGTGCTTTTGACGGCGTTAAGTTTACCAAAATAGGCACTGTAAAAGCAGAGGATGCGGCCATAACCTACACCTACAGCGATTATTCTCCAGCACTTGACAAGGCTGATTACTATCGTATTAAAGAGGTGGATAAAGACGGCAAATATTTTTATTCTGCTATAAGAAAAGTAGTTTTTGAAGAAAATAATATTATAGCCATCAGTCCAAACCCTGCGCATAATATTTTACAAATAAATGCACCGGGCCGTAACAACCTGCAGGTTTCTATATTTGATTTTGCGGGCCGCAAGGTTAATGCAACATCACTAACAGGTGGCAATGGCGTTATAAACATATCATCGCTGGCCAAAGGCTTGTACACGGTAACCGTTGAAAGCAATGGCACTAAGGTAGCCAGCAGTAAAGTAATAGTACAATAATACAGCTGGTTTTTAAAAGGGTGAAAAGATGCCCCCCGTTTTGCGGGGGGTATTTTTTTTAAAAGCCAAACTGTTTGTATTGTTTGTTACGTATATGGAAATACCATCAAAAAAACAACCGGATGAAAAAGAAAAATATCTACCTGCTTAGTATTTTCATTTTTATAATTGCAGTTGCAGCCATCATCATTAACTATCAAAGAAAACAGAAAGAACAGGAAAATAAGGTATATGGCCTTGTTGACCGCACCGGCCCGCTTGCCGAAGGCCCTGAATGGAAAAACGTACAGGCAAAAGCAAAAAACTTAATGGCAGCTATTGACAAAGACCCAAGCGATACTGCATCTAAAATAAAATTGGCTGCATTGTTTATACAGGAAGCCCGCATAACAGGCAATTATGTGTACTATGATGTTGCCGCTATGAAGTATGTAAACGATATTTTGGCCGTGCACCCCACCAGTTTTAATGCGCTCGTATTTAAATCGCTTATTTATATGAGCCAGCACCATTTTGCTGACGGCCTTATTATTGCACACCAGGCACAGCAGGTTAACCCCTACAATGCGTATGTTTATGGGCTGCTGGTTGATGGCAACGTTGAAATGGGCCATTACGACAGCGCGGTAGGCTATGCAGATAAAATGGTATCCGTAAGGCCTGATCTGACGTCGTACTCAAGGGTGTCGTACCTGCGCGAAATATATGGCGACTACAAAGGAGCAATAGCGGCTATGAAAATGGCTGTTGAATCTGGTGGACAAGGTGATGAATATACTGAATGGACAAGATACCAACTGGCTAACCTGTACGAAAAAACAGGCGATTTTAAAACGGCTGATACGCTATATAATGTATCGTTAGGCATGCGGCCTGACTATGCTTATTCTATCGCAGGACTTGGCCGTGTAGCGCTGGCCAATAACAACTATAATAAGGCCATTATGTATTTTGAGAAAGCAGATTCGATGATAAGCGATAACGGGCTGAAAGAAGAGCTGGTTGACATTTACCGCCAGGCCGGACAAACCCAAAAAGCAGATGCTACTGCTAAAGCAGTAATTGAAGACCTGCAAAAAAATGCGCAGGCCGGCAACAAAGATGCCAACATTGGGCATTATGCCGACAGGGAGCTGGCTTATGCTTACCTTAAAGTAGGCGATAAAGACAAAGCGCTTGAGCACGCCATGCTTGAGTATAACCGCCGCCCGGATAATATTGATGTTAATGAGACCGTTGCCTGGGTATATTATAACCGCAATGAATACGACAAAGCGATGCCTTACATAAAGGTTGCTTTAAAAACACATAGCAAAAACCCCGTATTGTTAAGCCGCGCCGCGTTAATATTTTATAAAGCTGGTGATAAAACAGAAGCTAAAAACCTGCTGGCAGAAACCACACCCGCCAACCCATATATTGATAAACCATTAATGACTGAAACAGCGGAGATAATGCACAATTTGTAATTTGTTCCCGGGTTTATAGTTAATGGTTCACAGAAGAAAGAGGAGTATATTTAAGATCTTCTTTTTACTTTGAACCATGATTATTTACATTACTGATTCTTCGCCCCTGTGCGCATAGCGGGTTCAATATATTACCTTTATCACAACCAGGTTATTAATGCCCCAAAAAACAAACTCAACAAAGGTTGCTTTTATATTATTGTTGTTGCTTGCGGCTGCATCGCAGGCGCAGGCGCATACCATCAATTATGCACTTGAAAAGGCCCCGGCGGGTAATGTGTTTTGGTATTACCTGAAGCTTGGTTTCAGCCACATCATTCCGCAAGGGTTTGACCATATTTTATTTGTATCGGGGTTATGCTTATTAAGCCGTAAAATAAAAACCATTCTTTGGCAGGCTACAGCTTTTACTGTGGCACACAGCATAACGTTAGCCTTAAGTATGAAAAGCATTATTGTGGCCCCGAGCGCAGTGGTTGAGCCTATTATTGCCTTATCAATACTATTTATTGCAGTAGAGAATATGCTGCTTACTGAGCTAAAGCCCTGGCGTGTAGCACTGGTATTTATGTTCGGGCTTATACATGGTATGGGCTTTGCCAGTGCGTTAAATGAGATCGGCCTGCCGCGCAACCAGTTTGCTCTTTCAATCTTCTCATTTAATGTAGGCGTTGAAATTGGGCAGATAACAGTTATTCTTGCCATGTTTGGATTGATCATTATACCGCTTGGCAAAATAAAAGACTACCGCAAACGTGTTGTATTTCCATTATCTATACTAATAGGGTTGATAGCTTTGTATTGGACAATACAAAGGGTATTTTTTGTTTGATGTGAACATATTATGCCGGTCGCGAAAATGAACAGTTAAAAAGTAACAAGCTGCAACGTTAATTACGATACCCGTTTGGTTATCGCCCTGCCCCAACAAAACGCTTGACTCCTTTCCTTCCCTTTTACAACAATCATCACATACATTTTATATCACTATAAAAATAACAGGTTTATATTTGTTTATATACAATTGTTTGCACCTAACATTATTATGCTATACCTAAAACAGCCTGCCTTTTAAGCACGTTTTTTATCATAATATTTGTCAGCGGTTCTGTTACCGCGCAGGTAAATAAGCCAGCAGTTAATATATTAAAGCCTGTAAAGCTTACTGATGTAAAAATTGAAGACAGCTTTTGGAGCCCACGTTACCGGTTATGGACAACCATAACTGTATATGATGTATTTAATAAACTGGAAGGTAATTATGTACCCGACAGGCCTGAACTGGTGGAAGATAAAGCGCAGATGGGAAGAACGCGTAACGCCTTACTTAATTTTGACATGGTTGCACAGGGCAACAAAAATACGGGCCAGCATGACGGGCCGCCCTGGTATGACGGGCTGCTGTATGAAACTATACGCGGCGCCGCAGACCTGTTGGCTGAATACCCCGACCCTGCCTTAGAAAAAAAGATAGACGGGTATATTGAACGTATTGCCGCCGCACAGGCTGCCGACCCTGATGGCTATATTGATACGTATACAACATTAACGCGCCCCGACAAACGCTGGGGCACTAACGGTGGCGATGATAAATGGCAGCATGACATATATAATGCCGGCATGCTTGCAGAAGCTGCCGTGCATTATTACCAGGCCACAGGCAAAACCCGCCTGCTTACTATAGCCGTAAAAATGGCAAACCTTATGTGCCGGGAAATGGGGCCTTTACCTAAAAAAAATTTAATACCCGGCCACGGCGGGCCAGAGGAAGCAATGATAAAATTGTACCGCCTGTTTAAGCAGCAGCCTGCCTTAAAAAGGCAAATAGCAGCCCCGGTTGACGAGCAGGCTTACCTGACGCTAGCCCGGTTTTGGATTGAGCAGCGCGGCAATCATGGAACGCCCGGTACAGCCTGGGCCAGGCCAAGCGACAGCTCATACAACCAGGACCATCAATCTGTATTTCAGCAACAAACCATTGAAGGGCATGCAGTACGTGCAACATTGCTGGCCACAGGGGTTGCCGCAATGGCTGTTGAAAGCAAAGACGCGATATATGTTGCAACTGCAAACCGCTACTGGGATAATATGGCGGGTAAAAAAATGTTCATCACCGGTGGCGAGGGCGCTATTGCAGATGGCGAACGTTTTGGGCCGGATTATTTTTTACCCGAATCGGCCTACCTTGAAACATGTGCATCAATAGGCGCAGGTTTTTTTAGTGAGCAGATGAATGAACTGCAGGCCGATGGAAAATATATGGATGGGTTTGAACGTGTGCTTTATAATAACTTTCTTTCAGGCATATCGCTTGGCGGCGACCATTATCATTATGAAAATCCTTTGGTTGCCAACAACCACCCACGCTGGAGCTGGCATGGGTGCCCGTGTTGCCCGCCTATGATACTTAAACTGGCAGGCGCGTTACCACAATATATTTACGGTATCGATGATAATGGGCTGTATGTAAATTTGTTTATCGGCAGCAGCGCTAATCTTAATTTAAAAGGTAGTACCATACAGGTAAAACAGGTAACAGGTTACCCATGGAAGGGCGATGTTACGCTACAGGTTAACCCGCAGCACACCGGCAGTTTTACGCTGCATGTACGCATACCCGGCTGGGCTGTTAACCAGGAAAACCCTTATGGGCTTTACACGTCGAAAAGTAATGGCGCGGTTACGCTTACTGTTAATGGGCGACCAGTTAATGTGCAGCCGGTTAATGGTTATGCCGTTATTACAAGAACCTGGAAAAAGGGAGATGTTGTTAAACTAAACCTGCCCGTGCAGGCAAGGTTTGTTACAGCAACTGATGCAGTACAGGCCGTGCATGGCAAGATGGCGATAGAAGCCGGCCCGCTTGTATATGCGCTTGAGGCAACAGACAATGCAAATGTGCAGCAATACGCCATAGAGCAAAACGCTATATTATCAACCAACTGGAATGCAAGCCTGTTAAATGGCGTAAATACTATAAGCGGCACGGCAAACAGCAATGGCAAACAGGTAAATTTTACGGCCATACCTTTTTATAGTGTTGGCAATCGTGATGCCTATGCCGGTTATACGGTTTGGCTGCCTGTTAAGTAGCTAACCCGCACAAATTAACGATCATCAATCTTCACATTTGGGAGATATTTTGTGGTGTGAAAAATTTTTATCAGCTTTACAGTTCATTATAAACCCATAAACCGTGAAAACAAACATCTACGTCCTTTTAGCTTTGATTGTTTTTTCAGCCTGCGGCAAAACAACGCCGGATGCTCTTATTACAGCTACTATTAACGGCCACGCAACTAATTTTAATGTATCGGCACAGGCTGTTACTTCGGCTATTACAATTTACAAAGGCAAATTTGTATCTGTAAGCGGCTATAATAGTAATAATGACTCTGAAGAAGTGACGATCAGAATAGCAGATTCCATTCTTACGCCCGGCAAAATGTATTTCTGCATACCTGACAGTACATATTTTAATGTATCGGTTTCTTTTAAAGATGCATCCGGTACTACTTATTCAAATTACCGCGCAGATGTTTCACAGCCTAACCTGCCGGCACAAGCAGTTATAACATCCATTACATCAAACCATATAAAAGGCACCTTTTCTGCAACCCTTGAAGCCAAGGCAGGCGGCAACACTAATATATCAATAACTAACGGCACATTCGATCTGCCGCTAACTTATACGGGCGATACTTCTCTACCATGGAAGTAGTGCTTAGTATGCGCAATTATTACACTCTACTTTAAGCACATTATCAATTCAGTCTCCAGTTTGGTTTCATCCTGGATCCAATGTCCATATAATTCAATATATGGCAGGCAGGTTTCGTAGCCTTTGCTGTGCAATTCAGCAGTCATGTTTTGCCCGGCCTGTTTTATTAAATTGTACGGGCCAACATGCGTATAACGGGCATATTTAGCCATGTTAATTGTTTTGTGCTCAAGGCCGGTGTCATAACCAGGCACCTCAAGCAGCTCAACACCCGCAAATACTTTTTCATTGGGTTCGTATACCCAAATATTCATGCCTTTGTTCTTTAGTTCTTTTCCTTTTACTATCTTCCACATTTTATCCATCAATTGAAAGGCAGTTCCCGCATAGTTTTTATTTATGGCTTTACCTGAAAAGCCATAGACATCTAAACTCAAGTCCTTATCTATAATTTCAACTTTCATAGTCCATAACTTTTAAAAGTATGATATTCAATTTTGTTTTATTAGTGTGCTAATGAATACGCATAGTATTTACAAGCTTGTTATTTCAAGATATCTTTTTTTGCTTAAGTTGAAAAATATTTCCCTCAGGGTCTTCGCCGTCGCAAAGCCAATATGCGTAGTTGTCAAATGTTTTAACTTCCCTCATCAATACATCCTGGTTAAGCAGCTTTGTTCTTATACTGTTGATGTCTTCCTCAATTTCAAAAACAATTTTAGTATTGTTGTCAAACTTATACCCATCTTTAATTTTATCTAAATACGGCTCACCTATTTTGTGAAGCCCTATTTTGGCATTACCCGCCCTTAAAAGGACCCATTGCGATTGAACTTCTTCAATTATCTCAAGGTGAAAAGTATCCATATAAAATCGTTTTAATGTATCAACATTTTTAACATAAAAGATAATAGTGTCAAGGTTTAGCTTCATTGTTATTGCAGTTTATTAAGGGTTGCTTTTTATTTTTCAACAGTCAAAATTGCCACCAGCGCTGAACACATTAAAACGGCAAGCTGTATAAAAGTATAGCTTTAAATAAAAAAAAAATCAAAAAAACGGTAACTAGTAATCAATCGTGTACTTCACTCAATGCTATGTTTACAATACATAGTTCAATAATTTAATTTGGGAATATGCTTTTATGTTTTATTTTCATAACAAGTAATTCGTTAGCCAAAAAATTCGTTATCCAAAAATTGTTTCAAACACCAGACTATACGGAAGAAGAATTAGTCAGGCTATTAAAGTGCCGCAACAAAGCCTCTTTTACCCATCTTTATCAAAAATATAGCGGGGCATTGTATAATATTATACTGCAAACAATACCTGAAAGTGACATAGCCGGCGATATATTACAGGAAACATTTATAAATATCTGGAATAAGTTTGACAGTTACGACCATACAAAAGGCCGCCTGTTTACCTGGATGCTGACCATAAGCCGCAACCTTTGTATTGACATGGTTCGGTCTAAAGAATATAAAAACAGCCTTAAAAATATTGACCTGCCAAACGAAAGCGAAAATACGTTTTACCAGCAGGGCATTACGGCGGCGCTACCTGAATCAATAAACTATATCGGCCTAAACAAAGCAGTACTTAAATTAAAGCCTAAACACCGCGAACTTATTTATCTTGCCTACTTTAGGGGCTACACACAGTCAGAAATTGCGGGCATGGAAGGTGTACCAAAGGGTACAGTTAAAACAAGAATACGAAAAGCATTGATGGAATTAAGACAATACCTGCAGTGAACATTGAAGAATATATATCATCTGGTATTATTGAAAGTTATGTGCTTGGCCTTGCAAGCGACGAAGAGAGGGCTGAGTTTGAAAGGCTGTGCATTATACACCCGCAATTGGTTGAAGAGCGCAACAAGTTTGAACTGCTGCTTGAAAAGCATGCCCTTGCCAACAGTGTGCCTGCTCCGGCATTTACCGGCATGCAACTTTTAGAAACTATAACCTCACCGCAGGCATCACCAGATGAAACCATTGCCTTTACACCCAAAAAAGCATGGCTGGGCGCTAAAGCAATAAGATACCTTGTTGCGGCATGTGTTATTATGTTGTTGGGCTTTGGCTATTTGTTCTATAAGCTGCAATTGCAAAACCGTAATCTTGTAAATGCCAATAAACAATTGCAGGCACGGTTCAATAGCACCGATAGTGTTTTAAGTAGTATTGTTGAAGCTAAAAAAGTATTAAAAAGCAATAGCCTGTCACTGGTTGAGATGAAGGACAACCCCGGCGCTGTGGCAACATCCGCAAATATTTACTGGGATTCTGCTTCGGCCGCGGTGTATATGATCGTGAGGGATTTGGCGCCTCTGCCGCCCACAAAGCAGTACCAGCTTTGGGCGCTTATAGACGGCAAACCCAAAGACCTGGGTGTCTTCGACGCCACAGGCGGCAAGGTTATACTTAAAATGAAGGATTGCAAAAAAGCCGAGGCCTTTTCAATTACCATTGAACCCAAGGGCGGCAACACAAACCCGTCACCCAACAGCATTAAACTAACAGGTAAAACAAGCAGTTTATAATACCGGCCACGTTAATAACAGCGGCCTTTTGTAAAACACAATATAAATTACAAATTTACACCCGGTGAAAGCAACCGTTTCTTTAACCTAAAACATTAATATGGCTACCACACCCGCATCATCACCGTCCAAAAGCTCTGGCATCGTTATTATCGTTTTAATTCTTCTTGTTTTGGGAGGGCTGTTTTTTACTTACAAGCTATACTCACAAAACGAAGAATTAAGAAGATCGAACAGCGACCTGGAAGCAAAATCGAATTCGTCAGACAGCATTTTAAACAAGATCACCGAAGAGCAAAAAATTATTAACGACACCAACACCACCGTAGTAAACCTGGTAGGCACCAAGGCTGCACCGCGCAGCTCAGCCAACGTTTACTGGGACAGTGCACAGGCATCTGTTTACCTTGTTGTAAAAAACATGCCGCAGCTTGATGTTAGCCAGGCCCAATACCAGTTATGGGCATTGATAGACGGCAAGCCAAATGACCTTGGCGTATTTGATGCAAAAAATGATAAAGTGCTGCTTAAAATGAAAGACACCAAAAAGGCCGACGCCTTTGCGATAACTATTGAGAAAAAAGGAGGAGCCACATCCCCTACCCTGGAAAAAATGCAGTTGCTGGGCAAAACAAAGAACCTGTAATAAAAATCATTTTTATTGCTATAAAGGCCTGCAATTAAATGCGGGCTTTTTTATTAATGCACAACCCTTCCATAGCAGTTTGATATTGTTTCAGTTAATTTTTATTTACCCAATATCGCGAACGGGTTCTTATTACTCCCTTCTTCAAGCTTTAATACGGCCATAGTTAGCCTGCTTATGCAAACCATCTTGCCCTTTTCATCCGTTATCTCAATACTCCACACGTGCGTGGTACCGCCGGTGTGTATAGGTTTTGCGGTACCTGTAACCAAACGCCCCTGCGGCATAGACCTTATGTGATTAGCGTTTATATCCAGCCCAACACAGGCATATTTTAAAGGGTCAACAACAAGGTTGGCGCCAATGCTCCCCAGTGTTTCAGCCAGTACTACAGAAGCGCCGCCGTGCAGTATGCCCATCGTTTGGGTAGTGCGTTCATCAACAGGCATAGTACCTTTTAAATAATCATCACCTAACTCGGTAAATGCTATGCCGATGTGGTGTATCATATTCCTCACCTTAAATTGCTGAATATCTTCAATAGTATATGGATGAAACCAGATGGAAGGCATACATAGTTAATTTAAACATTGCTGTTTGCTTCTGATACATAGCTGCTGTAACCAACCTTTGCATATAGTTTAGAAAGGCGGTGCGCATGCTCGTCGTAGGCGCTTTCAAAAAGCTCCACAGCTCTTTCATTGCCCACTATAGCGCCACTGCTCAATACCTTAGGCGGCCTGCCTGCTGCTGTTAGCAACCTTGCTACTTCAGCCTTAATGCAATTAATTATCATTGCACCACCAACCGTTGAACCTGGTGAAACCGGTGTATCAAGTCCATCAACATACACCATCGCATCACCTAAAGGCGCACCGGTATCTAACACATGATCACTAAAGTCGCCAAGCTTTTTACCATCAGCACGCTTACTGGCAGAGCCTGCTGAATGCAACTTTGTTATAATGCTTACAACCGGTATATTTTTCTGCTGGAATATTTCCGCCATTTCAACAGGTGCAATATTGGTGCCGCTGGATGATATGATAAGTGCAGAGTCTTTTTCACTTAGATCAAAGTTGCGCAATATCCTGTCTGCAAGGCCGGGTACATTCTCTAAAAACATTGCCTGCCTTTGCCCGTTGGCGCCAACCACATTGTTATGATAAGTAAGCGACAATTCAACAATGGGATTGAACCCTGCAAAACTGCCATAGCGCGGCCACATCTCTTCCACCATTATCCTGCTGTGGCCTGAGCCAAACAAATGCACCATTCTGCCGGCTAAAATGGTTTCGGCAAATATGGCTGCAACCTTTTGTATAGTTTTCTGCTGGGCTTCTACCACGTCCGCTATTGCGCGGCATTTGTCTAAATAGGTTTGTATTACGCTCATTTACTGTTTGTTAGTGTGTTTATCTAAAGCAAAAAACGCCGCGCCCATGGCCCCGGCAAAATCGCCAAACTGTGCTTTTTTTATCTCTGTTTTATTATCCTGCAGCCGCCACTCGTACAGCGCCATAAAGCTCTCCAGCGGCTTAAACAGCGCATCGCCCGCCTCGGTTATACCCCCGCCAAGCAGCACCAGCTCCGGCGACAAAATATTAGTGAGCGACACAATGCCCACCGCCAGGTTACGCACGCTGCTAAGCCACACCCACTGGGCAAAGTAATCGCCTTTGTGGTAATCCGTCAATAAATCGCGGGTAAACTGGTACCTGCCCAGGCTGCGTTTGGCAACAGTGCAGTTGCCAATGGCATCTTCCAGGCTGCCGGGTATGCCGGTAATGTCTGCTTCGCCGTGGCTGTTCAGCGTTAAATGCCCCAGGTGCCCCGCTTTTTGAAAAGCGCCGCTATAGGGCTTGCCATCAATTAAAATGGCCCCGCCTACGCCTGTGCCCAGCGTTAGTAACAGTACGTTTTTTTTATCCATCGCTGCGCCGGCTTTTACTTCCGCCTGCAGGGCCGCCACCGCATCGTTCACCACCCAGGCATCACAACCAAAATGCTGCGCCCACACCAGGTTTTCCAGCCCCTGCAGCCGCCCCGGCATAAAGGCAATGGCCGTATTATCCCCGTTGCTCACCCCCGGCGCCGAAAGCCCCACCACTACATCCCCCTGCAGGCTAAAGGTTTTTTGTACTTCCGCCACGCTTTTAAGCACATTCTCCCGCCAGGCATTATCGCCCTCATCCTGCGTAGGCACATACACCTGGTGCAGTACCTCGCCCGCTGCGTTTGTCGCCGCTATTTTTATCCTTGTACCGCCAAGGTCAACACCAATTGCTGTTAATGACATAATGATTTAAGCAAGCTGTTTTGTAAATGTGATGGCAATATAATTATGGCGGGTTAAAAATAAGATTGTTTGGGGGAATGGGAAGGGGGATAGGAGTTTTTATATTAGCTGTCTATTTAATTTCTCCCAATCCCAACCGGATTGAATTTTAGCAGCCCCGGGTGAAACCCGGTGGTAATGCGGAGAAGGGACAAGGAACCCCAACGGGGTTCAATAAATTTTGTGATTAAACGAGGCCCGGCGGGCCGGCATTTTGGTAGCAAAAAAATGTACACCCCAACACCCAAGCGCCAGCGGCGCGACATTATCTAAACACATAAGGCGAAAGATAATGCCGCACCTCCGTGCTTATGGATGTTATGCCGCTTTCCTTGCTACCAAAATGCCGCGCCGCTGGCGCTAAAATACTGGCATCTGTTAACCATTAATATATTAATTTGCTTAAAAAGCCTAATGTTACTGCCTCAATTGCTAAACCCGTTTAAACCCATCAAGCGTAGGGTAGCAGATATAAATGCTGATATGAAGAAATTGGTAAAGCAATATTGCGCAGAAAGTTTTTTTATTACCTGCTATGGCGCTTATTATGTTAACCCTAAAAACCTGGTCTTTTACATTTGTGTACAAACCGATGCCACTAAAGAGAAATTAAACGCCAATGACAACCTAAAAACTGCTTTACGTGGCTTACTGCGTAAACACCGCTACCCGCCTGAAGCCAGCCCATTTGTGCATATCGGTTTTGAGTCGCAGGAAACAGTAGACAGGCAGTCTGGAGGTAGTTGGCACAATTATTTTAAATAAGATGCATTGCACTTATTGGATGAGCAACAAATGAAATATTATTTTTAACTTGCACTAAAGAGAATATATGCAGGCGGCAATACAAAAAAAGAATAAAACAAAGGCAAGCAAAAAGACAGCTAGCACCATTAAAAAAATGCTGTATGATAAACGCCTGATAAGTGAGCACATACGTAAAGGCGGTTCATTTGAAGAACTGGAAAAAAAGGGTTACCATTTTGCAACCGTATAACATACAACAACTACTTTATGCACTAATACTAATTAAAGTTCCAAATCTGTAGAGCGATTGATGCCATTGCCGTCTGCCTCGCATGCACAGTTACATGATTCCATTGATCTAAAGCCAAAAGTTCTCTTGTAAGTAATATTTGAGAAATTTCATATGAAGGCTTTTTTGCCATAAAGTCCGAATTTTTTATTCCCGCATTAAGCCTTTTATCAAGTAATGTTAAGTTGCCAATTTTATGTATCTGGCTGTTATGATTATCCCATCTCTGGCCTGCTAGTGGAGTTTGGGGATAAATGTGTTCAACATGAACTTTTGAGGGAGTTGCAATTTCCAATTCTTCAGTTTGCCTTTTTTTAAGTTCAATCTCGCGAAGAATATATCGAGCTGAATCACGTCTAGATACTGATACTTGACTAAACTGCGTTTTAAATTGCTCATCATTAGGGGCAATTTCTATTATTTTATTTTTTGCATCATTAATCGTAAGACCTGTTCTAATATCTCTAGCTAAATTATAACAGAATGTTTCTAGTGGACTACTTTCCAACTTCCCAACTACATTATACCTTACAAACAGAGTAATAAGAATTTTAATCAAAGCTGAAAAATCATCTAAATTGTAAGCTGTAAAACCACTTAGTAATACTGGATATAAAAGATTAGCCCCTAATTCTCGAACATCCTTTAAAAACTTTGAACCTAATTCGGTTTCAATTTGCCCCAAAATTAGGTCTTTGTATGTGTCTGCGCTTTCTGCTAGTTCACGAGTAAAGTACAGACTTTCAGTTCCTTGTTCAATGGTATGGCTTTTAATTTCTCGAAATAAGGATCTGGTTTTAACATCTCCCGCTTTTGATAACCAATAATGTCTTAAAAAGACATCAATTTTTACTTCATCATCTATTTCAAAAATATTTCCCCATAGTGATACAATTTCACTTCTATCTTCATCTGGAGCCCTTCTTAAGAGAAAGTTTCTTAGCAAATCTGGTGTAGAGAGACCTATGCCTCTATCATTAAGTGTTTCAAATACACTTGCTGCATTATCTTCATCAACAGATATAACAGCAACTACTGAAACATGGCCAATTAGGACTTTAAGAATTCGCAATGCCCAACTGTGTTATTCTTGTGGATTATTTAATGCTTCATATTTTGCATTAAAATGCCTTTCAAACACTTCCTTAACTTCACGAATTAACCTGTGTGAAAGTATTTGAGGGTCAGGTGCTACATAATCAGCGGTTTTATCTTCCAAAATTTCTCTTCTAAAGAAATCCCTATCATAATAATTTAAAGTTAATTTAAAAACTCGGCGATTGGAAGAATCATCAAAATCAGAAAGATATCTAGTGCCAATTCTAATTGCAGCATTTTGGCTAAACCGTGCTAAAAAATCCCTTATTACAGAAAGAAGAATGCCTGCCGTCGCTAATCTCTGTTGCCCGTCTAGAAGTAGATGAGAAGCATTGTTATCAACTATAACTACCGAGCCTAAAAAATATTCTTGATCATCAATATTTTGCCCAGGGTACGTATTATCAAAGCCTACTAAATCTTCCCAAAATGTTTCGGCTTCTGAAGAAGTCCAGCTATAATTACGTTGCCAGTCAGGAACCACTATTGGTGGATTTGTCAGCGAAAGTAGTTCTCCTATTGTTCTTTTAGCTGGATTGTAAAGATTTGGCATGGCATTTTATTTAAAACAATTTTGCAATACTAGCGTGCAAGAGATATATAAATACCTTAATCGTAAACAAGTAATTTATATTTATTGATAAGGTAGTATTCAATTTTGAATAATACAAACAAACGAACATTTTATTTAAGCTGTTTTAACATTAAAGTCCTTCAAACTAACTTTCTATAAATATGTATTGACTTGCAAACTTTCCTTGCGGTCAATACTTTTACTATCCGTAAGAAGATTTAACGTAGCGCTCTCAGGATTTTAAATGAAAGCCAGTCTCAGACTGGCTACATACAATACCGGTCAAAGACTAGAGCTTAAAAATTAGATAAGGTAAACCTTTGGAAAAGGCTATATAATTTTTATTGAAAAAACTAAATCATCAAAATTATCGTCTGGATGGCCGTCATTACAGTAATAAATCCTGCTATACTCATCAATTTTTTTATAAAAGGCAGCCCCATTGTGCCAGGCATCTATAGAGCCATTACCGGTATCCCAAACATTATAAACAATTAATTCTTTGTTTTTTGTTTTTATAAATATTGGAACTTCTTTCGGAGCAGTGTCTTGCCACAAAACTATTTTCTTATCCAATACCTGGTTATTAACGTAAAATGTGCCTTTTGTTTCTAATCTTATTCCTTGTCGCCAATTGCTATCGACTGATAAAAAAGCAACACGCAGATGACATTCTTTTTCTATCTGAATGACATCCATACGTTCGATTAGTTTGTCTTTATACTGAATAGGCCTTCCAGCAGCAGTACTAAAAATCCTATCAAAACCTTGATTCATGTTTTTGCCTAAATTACAAAATATGCATTTTCCTTATTGACTTACTGACCAATGACCTAATGACTGGCCTTTCTGTCATCTATCATCTCCCATCTGTCAACAATACTGCCCTTCACTCACGTCCCAACCTCCATCCACCGCCACCACCTGCCCCGTGGTAAACTTGGATTGGTCGCTCATAAAATAGCAGGCGATACCATCCAGGTCGCCGGCATGGCCAATGCGGCCGCCGTCAAGCGGTTGCTTGGTTCTGATGAACGATAATATTTTTTCATCACCGGCAGCTCTTTTGGCCATTGGCGTTTCAACCAGCGCGGGCGCTACAGTATTGATGCGTATGTTGCGTTTTGCATAATAAGCGGCAATAGATTTTGAAAAGCCAATAATGGCAGCCTTTGCAGCGGCGTAGGCATGTGTTACAAAGTATTCGGGCGAAGGCGAGTAACCCAACACAGACGCCATGTTTAATATACTGCCGCCAGTGCGCTGGTGCATAAACTGTTTAACCGCGGCTTTATTACTTAGCATTAATGATGTAAGGTTTAGCTGCATTGTTTTTTCCCACCCATCAAGCGTTAGCTCATGCAGCGGCCCATCGCCAAACTTTCTGCCACTGCCGCCTGCCACATGGTAAAGCCCGTCAAACCCGCCGTAGGAATCTATGCAAACTTCAATGGCATGCGGAGCAGTTTTTTCATGTGTTGCGTCATCAGCCAATGCCTTTCCATTGTCGCCTAAAAGGTCTGATGCTTCCTGTGCACTATCCTCATTCCTGCCAACAACAACAACCTTTGCGCCTTGTTTAACAAATGCCACCGCAGCCGAAAGCCCCAAGCCGGTTGTACCGCCAATAATTACTATTTTCTTATTGTCAAGCATCATTATTTTAATTCGCTGCTGCTAAAATGGCCACCTTGTGGTAGTACAACGTAAGGCTGGTCTATTTTTTCTGCTTCACCGGCAAATTCAGCCGGGTTTGCTGTGTTAAAGGTAAACATATCGTAGTGACATGGAATAATCATTCTTGCGCTGATGGCCTTGCCAAGTTCGGCAGCCTCTTTTGCATTTAAATTGCCGGCCACGCCCCTCGCAGGGTCGTCGCCGTTTATAGGCAGCAAAGCTACATCCACCTTAAACGGCTTAAGCAGGCCAACCATGCCGTCGAACCATAAAGTATCTCCACTGTGGTAAATGCTGTAACCACCAAAGCTAATTACGTACCCCATGTACTTTGGATGGCCGTTTGCATCCCTTTCCAACTCATTATGTTTTGCAGGCACACCTGTAAAAGTAAATGCACCTACTGTCACTTGCTGGCCATCGGTTAAACCAACCGGAAAATCGTTGGCAGCTTTTATTCTTTCACTTACAAATGTTCTGTTTGCTTCAGGAATAATAAAGGTAATCCCCGTATTGTTTTTAATAATGGGTATTAATGTTTCCGCGTCCAGGTGGTCTGTATGGTTATGGCTTGATGTAACAACTGAAATACCGGTTAACAATGCAGGGTCTATTACCCTTTCACTTATGCGTATGTGCTGTTTATTGGTGTTTGCATATTTTTTGGTTAGTGAATCAGACAGGTATGGGTCTATCAACACCTTCTGCCCTTTCCATAACAACAAATAGCCGCTCTGCCCCAGCCACCATAAATGAAAATTAGTTTCATCGTGCATGTGCCGGTCTATCTCAGCTAGTAGTTGTTCGTTCTTAATTCGTGCGGCCTTCAATTCCATACAACTCTATAATTTGATTCTTTCAAAACACTCATTCTGTATCAACCAACATTCAACGCTCAAGTAAAGAAGCCGAAAGAATACAATGCAGCTTTCACCTGGGTGTTGAATGTTGATTATTGAGTGTTGATTATTTTGCCTTCTTCCCTATTGACCTAATGACCATTGACCTAATGACCAATGCCCCCCAATGCCTATTCCCCCCTAACTATCTTCGCCCCTTTCACCATATTGGCCAGTTTTTGGCGTGCTGCCCAGCGCGCTGTCTGGCTTAGGCCGCAGTCAGGCGCTACGCTTAGCTTTTCGGCGGGCACATATTGCAGGCAGCGTTTAATACGTTCAACAACGTCTTCAGGTGTTTCAATATAATAGTTCTTTACATCAATAATGCCCACAGCCACGTCCATCTTCTCTGCAAAAACACCAAGCAGCTCTATTTCCGCAAATTCCCGGTTGGCCATTTCAATGTGCACTTCATCAATGGTCATATCCAAAAAGTCGGGCAGCATTGGTTTTATGCTTCTGTAACCTACCGGCCTTCCTTTAAAGTTTCCAAAGCACAGGTGTGTTGATAGATGGCATTTACCAACTACAGGCGCTACGGTACGATTGAATATATCAACAAACCTTTTGGTATCTTCTTTATATGCATAACAACTCATGCTGGGCTCATCCACGGTTATTTCGGTACAACCCGCTGCCACAAGCGCTTCCAGCTCTTTGCTTATCATGGGCATCAGCGCTTCGGTTATAGCATAGCGGTCTTTATATTTTTCATTCGGCATCAGCCTTCCACTTAAGGTGTACGGGCCGGGCACGCTGGCTTTAAGCGTTGGGCCGGCAGGCGCTAATCTTTTCAGGCGCTGGTATTCCTCCACCGCACCTAAACCACGCGGGGCCTTAAGCTCGCCTACAATATTATTTTTACCACGCTGGTCGTGTGCAGGTGGTCCAAACTTTCTTGTTTCCGTTTCGTTGGCCTCTATACCGTTAATAAAGCCGTAGAATGACAGGTTAAAATCAAGCCTTGTTTGTTCACCGTCGGTAATTACATCAAGGCCAGCGGTTACCTGGTCGTGAATGGCGGCAATTACCGCATCTTCTATCATTTCTTTTATATCGGCTGCGCCAAACTTATTAAGGTTTTGCGATGCAAACTCAAGCCATCCCGGAAAGGGGTAACTGCCTACTACTGTTGTGCGTATGGGTTGTTGTTTCATATAGTGTCAATCTGTTTTATAAGAGCGGATAAAATTAGGGGAATACCCTAAATATACCCTCGCAAATTTACCTGCCTGTCCACTGCGTTTGCTGCCTGTACCATGGTGTAAACCGGCATTAAAACGGATGCAAACCTGCAAAACCCCGTACAATTGGTATGCAAAGGGAGGAAAAAGTCCAAAGGGCTCCTTTGGAGGAGGAAGGTGAAATAGTATTAATTGGATGATTATCAAATACTTAAATCACAGTCACTTTCATTTCGTTCTGAAATTCAATTTATATTTACCCCGGCGGGTTCAAACGTTATTGTCTCTTCACAAATATAACAAAAAGCTGCCTTTTTCTACTCAAAAAATGTAGTGCGGGGTTTATTGCTAACCGCCTTGTTTCCCCGCCAGGCCAAATACCTGCTGCATGTCTTCTTCGCTTAAATCAAAATCAAACACTGCAAGGTTCTGGCGGCTGTGTTTTTCATCGCCTGCTTTGGGTATGGCTGCCACATTTGTTTGTTGCAACAGCCAGCGCAGTACTATCTGCGCACCCGTTTTGTGATATTTATCAGCCAGCGTTTTTATAACAGTTTCGTGCAATACCACACCACGCGCCAGCGGGCTATAAGCTGTAAGCATTAAACCTTGTTGCTGCATATACTGCAACAGGCGGCTGTTATTGTTATAGGGGGAGTATTCAACCTGGTTGCAGCAAACCGGCGCTATTTTTTGCGCTGCCTGCAATTGCTGAAGCGAGAAATTGCTTACACCCACCAACTTTGCATATTGCTTATGCAAACATTCGTTCAGCAGTTCAGTGGCCACTTTATTGGCGTCGTCATCTGCCGGCCAGTGCAGCAGCAGCAAGTCAATAGTATCAATTTTCAGCTTTCGCAGGCTTTCTTCAACATTGGGCACAAATTTCTTTTTTGAAAAATCTGACGGCCACACTTTGGTAGTTATAAAAATTTCCCCGCGTGGTATGCCGCAGTTTTTTACTGCAATGCCAACCTCTGCTTCGTTGCCATACATCTCAGCAGTATCAATATGCCTGTAACCAATAGTAAGCGCCCGTTCAATTTCCTTCTCTCCTTCCCTGCCGGTTAATTTATAAGTGCCTAAACCCAATGCAGGAACAGGTGTATTATTGACAGATAATATTTTTTGGTTCATGCTATTTTGCGGTTATTTACACCGTCAAATGTAAACTTAATTGCATGTATTATGGCTGATGTGTTAGGCGAGGCTTTATGGGATTATTTTCACACGCATCCCAAGGCAAAATTATGGATACATAATAAATACGGCCCTAAAGAAGATATGCCTGTGCGTACCTATTTTAGGGACGAAGAAGAAATGCCCGCGCTTGAACTAACGGCCATAGGCGCATGCCGAGGAACAGTGCTGGATGTTGGCGCCGGGGCCGGCAGCCATGCATTATTGTTACAACAAAAGGGCATTGATGTTACGGCAATGGATATATCGCCCAAAGCCGCCGAAATAATGGAGCTGCGCGGGGTAAAGCAGGTTGTATACGCTGATATATATAACTATACCGAAAAACAGTTTGATACGATTTTTTTATTAATGAACGGCATTGGCCTTGCCGGCAATATTGCCGGCCTGCGAATGTTTTTACAGCATGCCAAAAAATTGCTGAGGCCTGGTGGCCAATTGTTGCTTGATTCTTCTGATATTGCCTACCTGTACGAAGGAAGCATTCCAGCCGGCAAATATTATGGCGAAATAGATTATGAGTACCGCTACAGAGGCCTGCGCTCAGGTTGGTTTACATGGCTTTACATTGACAAAATCACGCTTGCCTCTGTTGCGGAAGCAGAGGGTTGGCATGTAACTTTATTATTTGAAGATGAGTTTGACCAATATCTTGCCCAACTAACGATAATGGGGTAAAATAACAGCGTTTATGCGAAGAACGTGGGTAAGCCTGACCGTGGTAGGTAAATTATCAGCGGCGGCCATCTGCAAACGAAAAACATTTCGTCTTACACAGGCACGACAAACCTTTTTCGCGCCGCTACCATAAACACATCGGTTTTTAATTGGTTATTGCGTGTTGTCCATTGGACTCCTACAGAGAACAATTATTATTGAGTGTTTTGCATTTAATATTTATCATCCCTCCCCCTGCGATTGAGGTTTAGCTGCTTTTTGTGATGCAGGCGCGCCGGTTACTTTCAGTTTTCGCATATATGTTTTGCCGCTACAGGTAACAAATAAGGTATCCAGTTTTTCGCCACCAAACCATAACGCGGTTATTGCACCGCCCGGCAATTGAAGTATAGCCCGTACCCTGCCGTTTTGGTCGCACACCTGCACACCATCCTCCGTTGCAACATACAGGTTACCGTTGGTATCAAACGCCATGCTGTTTATCTCCGTTGTGTCGTCGTTACCGGGGTTGTGCAGCCAGTATAACCGTTGTTTGTTGCTTAATGTTCCGTCGTCGTTAATAGTATAATCATACAGCCAATGCGAATGTTTGCCGCTAACCACCAGTTGGTCTTTTGCCGGCGATACTGCCATCCCCCCGCCAAGGTTTACATCTTTATCAACAGTAATTGATTTGCCTTTTATTGTATAGTTAATAACACCATCCTGTAACGTATATTTATCACCACCAGGCAGCAAAATTGTATTGGCAACAACCATATTGTTTTGGCCGTTAGCAGGCTGCCAGCCTTGCTGCGGCTCAAGAATATCTTTCAGCATATCATTTGCGTTATGGCCTGCCTTAACCGGTTGCGGCCAGCCCTTCCAAAGCCAGCGCATGGCATCGGCAAAAATATCTGTGGCCTGGTGCGTATCATGGCCACCCTCCTGCCAGGTATTGGTTACTTCATAACCTGCAAAATTAAGGGCAGCCTCCATATCAATGTTAGCTTTAAACCAGTTGCCAAATAACGGGTTCCAGGTATCGTTGTTGTTATCCTGCAAATAAACGCGTATAGCTTTAGGTTCTGTTTTACGCACCAGCACCGGGTATTGGTCGCCGCCGCGCATGCCAACATAGGTGCCTATGGCGCTAAACACCCTGCTAAACATATCCGGCCGCTGCCATGCGGCTGTAAATGCACAAATAGCGCCGCTGCTGGCCCCGGCAATCGCACGGTCGTTTGCGTTGGTTGAAATATGTATAGCCCTGCCATCACTTGCTTTTTGCTGTTCTGCAGCGGGCAATATTTCTTTTTCAATAAAGCTTGCAAAACGGCCGTTCATGTTATCAAATTCGTTGGTCCTGTTAAAGCGAACTACCTGCGTATCATTTTTTATAATGGCGCCCGATTGTATAAATACACCAATGGTTACCGGCATTTCACCTTTGGTTATAAGGTAATCAAACACAGTTGGCGCGTTAAACGCAACACCATCCATACAAACGTACAGGCAGGCAGGAGTAGTTGGCTTATAGGCAGCGGGAATATACACCCAGTAGCTGCGTGTGGTACCGGGATAAATTGCAGAATGTTTTAAAGTAAATTGCAACACTTCACCTTTCGGTATATCTGCCGAAGGTTTATCTGCCGCATCAGTTGGGTAGCTTTTATTTGATGCATCTTGTGTATAAGCAGTGGCTTTCATAACTATAAAGGTAAAAATCAATAATAGCCTGGCAAACATGGCGGTGGTTTTGTGAGTGAATATAAGCCAATGTAATAAATTTGTTATTGGCTAAATGACATAAAGAAAAACTGTATTGTGTGCAAGTGTTGCCATTATCTTTATATCGTAATTAAATGATCAACGATTTAAAATTTAGCGTATGACAGAGGGAGTTATTAAAGTACCAGCTTACGATGAAGTTGCCCCCGAAACAATAGCCGTTTTTGATCAGCTAAAAAAGGTGATGGGCAAAATACCCAACCTGTATGCCACCATTGGTTATTCAGGCAATGCGCTAACATCATACATGGCTTTTGTTCAGGCCCAGGCGAAAGGTACGTTTCATGGCAAGGAAAGGGAAGCTGTGTACCTGATAGTGTCACAGTTAAACGGTTGTGAGTACTGCCTGGCATCGCATACACAAAGCGCCCTTAAAAACCACTGGACTGAGCAAGAAACATTAGAGCTTCGTGCAGGCACTTTGCCCGAACCCAGGTGGAAAGTTATTTACGATATTATAAAATCTGTAATTGAAAACAAAGGTGATGTAAGTAATGAACTTGTTCAATCATTTTTTAGCTTCGGTTACAACGAAGCTGCCTTGATGGATTTGATGGTGTTAATAAATGTTATGAGCTTTACCAACTACGTGTACAGGCTTACCAGGATACCAGTTGATTTTCCCACAGCGAAAGAGATATAACTCACTTGCATTTATCCCCCGCGCTAAAGCAGCGGGGCAATATAACGGGTACGATGCTACGTAGTGCTCTTCCTGCTTTTTCAAAAATCACCAAATCGCAATATCTTAAAATCAGGTCTTCAGCGTCTTCTGTCCTTTTTGCAACATTATAAGTGCTTTGGCTGCCCGCGTTTTGCGGGTATCTTCCTGTTTGGCAGAGCCCACCCAATCGCAATAGCCCTGTTTATATGATTTGGATAATGACTGAAAAAAATCGTTGGCCGCATTGTCTTTTTTCAATAGTTCTTCCAGTTCAGCAGGTGTACCTTCAATATGTTTTCCTTTAGGAAGCATAAGTAAATGTTTATTGTTGATGAGTGTAAATATAGTAATTGGGAAGTTGTTGATTGCTGCAAGATTGGCACAAAGTTTAACATGGCGCTCCTAACGGAGCTTAAAGACAACCTGCTTATTTTACCAGGCTACTAACATGCCGCCTCTACGAGGCTGACGCAAACTTTGCTTTATAGAAATAAATTGCCATACAAAAGGCCTTGAAGGTTTTTCGAAAAACCTTCAAGGCCTGCTAAAAATCACCAAATCACAAAATTCCTACATCGGCAATTCTTTACTTCCCAATTTCATACTTAACATCCTGTGTTACGCCTTTCCAGGTGTCTGTTCGGAAGGGCACTGCGGGAAAACCTTCTTTGTTATACAGGTTGGCAGAGCCAGCATAGTCTATCCAGGCAAAACGAACCGCTACAGGGCTGCTTACATTGTCAGCTGATACAATTATATGGTCGCCTTCAATAACTGCTTTGGCATCGTAAAATTTTTTATCTGCACCGGCTATTGAAAAGCCCTGCAATTCACCGCCTTTGGCTACAAGGCCGCCGCCGGTGTATAAAAATGATAAGGATATTTTATTGCCATTCACCTTCATATTTTGGTATACAGGGCCGCTGAACATGTTCTTTTTGCCATACACTTTATTAAGCGCTACCGCAGCAAGGCGATGGCCTACTTCCTGCTTGTTTTTTGGGTGAATATCTTTCGGCTCGCCTATGTCGGTTGTAACGGCCATGCCTGTGTTGTTGAGCGACAACGTCATGGTTTGTGCTTCCCTCAACTCAGCCCAGGTACTGGAATTAGGGCTGGAACCATCATCTGCATTAAAGCTTGCCAGTTGTACAAAATAAAAAGGAAAGTCGCCTTCGCCCCAATGCCAGCGCCAGTCTTTTATCATCAGCGGGAAGGCTGTGCGGTACTGGTAAGCCCTGCCTGCGTTTGTTTCGCCCTGGTACCAAATAACGCCTTCAATTGCATAAGGTATTATTGGTTTAAGCATAGCATTATACAACAATGTTGGGTAGTTGTTTGGCCCGATAGAAGTACTCATGGCAGCAGATTCCACCTTAAAATGCCAGTCGCCAGGCAATGCTGTTATGTTGCCGGCAATAGTAAGCTTCATATCAGCAGCGTCGCCATATATGCCGCCACCGCCGCCTGTATCTTCCACACGAATAGCTATAATGTTTTTACCTGCTTTTAAAACACCGGCAGGTATAGAATATTTTCGTTTTGCATTGTATGCATTGGTGCTGCCTACTTTAATGCCGTTAACGTAAGTAATATCGTTGTCATCAATCATGCCCAGTTCAAGCACGGCTTCTTTACCTGCGTCAGCGGGCGCAACAGTTACTTCTTTTCTAAACCAAACAACACCATCTAAATCAGGCAGGCCTTTACCTTCCCATAAAGCGGGCAATTGCATGGCAGGCCAATGGCTGTCGTCAAAGTCACCCGTTTTCCATTGCTCTGCTTCGCCGGGTTGGGGCAACGGGCCCTGCAGATCAGTAAGCTTTTTATCCATCTCAGCTTTCTTTATCTTAGCCATTGAGTCGAGGTTTAACACCGGCATGCCTGCAATCATGGTTTTAAACTCGTCACTTTGTTCAAAGGCCTCGCGGCTTGTCCATGTCTCCACCATAGTACCGCCCCATGTTGTATTAATAAGCCCGATGGGCACATGTAACTGGTTGTATAGTTCGCGGGCAAAAAAGTAACCAACAGCCGTAAAATCTCCCGCTGTTTCGGGGCTGCAAACTTTCCACTCGCCGCCGGGCAAATCATCTTTTGGCGTAACGCTAACCGTAAGCGGCACTTTAATATGCCGTATTTGCGGGTAATTGGCATTTGCCATTTCCTGCGCGCTGTTTATAGCGTTGCGCATTTGAAACTCCATATTGCTTTGCCCTGAACATACCCATACCTCGCCTACCAGCACATTACTAAATGTTACAGTGTTGCTGCCTTTTACGGTAAGCGTATAAGGGCCACCTGCTTTTTCAGGGTCAAGCATTACCATCCATTTACCGGTGGCATCGGCTTTTACCGATTTGTCTTCTTGTTTATTGAATTGTACGGTTACCTGTTCGCCGGCATTTGCCCAGCCCCAAACAGGTATTTGTTTGTTGCGCTGCAGCACCATGTTATCGCCAAATATTTTTGGCAGGTGAACGTTTGCGAAAGAGGAAACAGCAATAAAAAGGATGCTGATGGAAGAGCAGAATTTTTTCATGTGGCTATAAATTAAAAAAAGCACCAAATAATACAAAATTCCAAAGTCCATGAAAGACGCCTCATCCCCTATCCCTTCTACTCACGATGGAGGGCCCGACGAGCACCTGGCGAAACATGTTTTAAGTATAACCTTGAAGGTTTCTCAAAAACCTTCAAGGTTATACAACACGCTTCGTCATTCACGATTGACGATTCACGTTCCTATTGCAGTTTCAAATCGTCTATTACGCCTTTTATTCTTGCTTCAAGCAACGCATGCGTTTCGTCGTATTTTTCCTTGCTTTCCAGTTTTGTATTTACGCTGAAGTAGAATTTTATTTTAGGCTCGGTACCGCTTGGCCGTGCTGATATTTTTGTACCGTCCTGCAGTATAAACTGCAGAACGTTGCTTTTTGGCAGGCTTATATCGTGCGTTTCACCAGTTTGCAGGTTTTTGCCAACCTGCAACTGATAGTCGAGCAACTGCACCACCGGCGAGCCGTTAATAACCTTTGGCGGGTTATTGCGGTAGCCCTGCATCATTTCGGCAATCTCTTCCTGGCCGCGCATGCCTTTTTTGGTAATGCTTATCAGGTGCTCAAGATAGAAGCCGTATTTAATATATAGCTCTATCAGCTTATCATATAAAGCAACGCCTTTTTCTTTTTCGTAAGCAGCCATTTCGCACAAAAAGGCAACGGCGCTAACGGCGTCTTTATCGCGCACTTTATCGCCCACCATCATACCAAAGCTTTCTTCCCCACCTATTACATAATTTTCTTTACCCTCTTTCTCCTTAATTAATTCTGCAATCCATTTAAAGCCGGTAAGCACATTGTAACATGCAACACCGTTTTCTTTTGCCACTTCATCAATCATATCGCTGGTAACAATGGTTTTAACCACCATATCATTCGCCTGCGCTATGCCTTTGGCTTTGCGGGCTTCTATTAAGTAGGTAAATCCTAAAACAGCGGTTTGGTTACCATTCATTAATACCCATTCGCCCTTATGGTTTTTAATGCCAATACCTACGCGGTCGGCATCGGGGTCGGTGCCAAGCAGAATATCGGCATCAATTTCTTTTGCCTTTTTAACAGCCATGCTCATAGTTTCCTGCTCCTCGGGATTGGGGTAACCAACCGTAGGAAAGTTACCATCCGGCGTAGCCTGCTCGGTTACAATATTTACATTGGTAAAGCCGAATGTTTTTAATACCTGCGGCACCAGCATAATGCCACTGCCGTGTATAGGTGTGTACACAATTTTAAGGTCGTGCTGCCTGGCAATAACATCAGGGTAAACACTAAGCGTTTTTACCATTTTAATATATTCGGCATCCATGTCGCTGCCTATAATGGTAATGTTACTTTCCCCACCGCTCCATTTTATGTCGTCAACTGTTTTAATGGCGTTTACTTCGTTCACCACGTTTTTATCATGCGGTGGAACCAACTGGCCGCCATCGTTACCATAAGCTTTATAACCGTTATATTCTTTGGGGTTGTGGCTGGCAGTACAAACCACGCCGCCCTGCGCTTTTAAGGTGCGTATGGCAAAACTAAGCTCCGGCGTGGGGCGCAGTGCATCAAACAAAAATACTTTTATGCCGTTGGCAGCAAAAACATTGGCTGTTGTTTCGGCAAAAAAACGGCTGTTATTGCGGCTGTCGTGCGCAATGGCAACGCGTATCTCAATATCGCCGTATAAGTGCTTAAGATAATTGGCAAAGCCCTGTGTGGCGGTGCCAATAGTGTATTTGTTCATGCGGTTGGTACCAACACCCATAAGGCCGCGCATACCGCCGGTGCCAAATTCAAGGTTTTGGTAAAATGCATCAGTAAGCTCATCGGGATTATCGGATTGCAGTTTCTTTATTTCATCTTTTGTGGCCTGGTCGTAATTACCGTTAAGCCAAATATCTACTTTTTGCTGAATGGCGGCGTCCATAGTTAATCCGTTTTAATTTGGATGGCAAGTTTAAGGATATTTAACGATTTTAGGCAGAGAAAGTTTGAGGGGGATGCATTCTTATTTTCCTTTCTTTGTGGCTTTGGGTCTTTGAGTGAAATAATTAAGCGCACGGAGCGCGGTTTCTCCTGCGGAGAAAATTGGGGTTTCCCGCAAAAACGCAAAGGCGCAAAGGGAAGGAATACAAAGCCTTAAAAGGCGCCTTAAAATATAGCCTGCTGTGTATGTTAAAAGAAATAAGTAAATTTGGCATAAATAAAAGTATATGGCCACATCAACAATAGACAAGGAATTTTACCACTACTTTATTCAATTAAATGAGCCGCAAAAAATATCATTATTAAATATGGTAAAAACCTTTGTTGGTAACGGCGAAAACGAGGATGAAATGTTTGGGCCCATTACGATTGAAGAATACAACAGGCAATTAGATGAGGCAGAAGCCGAGTTTGAAAGAGGTGAAGTTATTTCACATGAGGAAGTGAAAAAGCTTGTTAAAATATGGTAGGAAAACAATTCAAAGTTGAATGGACAAAACGTTCTTTACAGCAATTAAATAAACTGCATAGTTAAATTAAACAGGATTCGTTACAAAATGCGGATAAGGTAGTTAACTATATATTGATAAAAATTGACAGGGTTCTAAAATCCCCCGAAGTATTCGCCCCTGATAAATATCGTTTAAATAATGATGGCACTTATCGCGCTTTTGAAAAGCACAAATACCGGATAACTTACCGGGCCAACAAAGGAATAGTGAGGATTTTGAGAATAAGGCACACTAAAATGAAGCCGTTATTATACTAATAGTCATATTGTAGCAACATTCCATGGCCTCATCAAATTTCCGTACCTTAGTACCAGCCCCAACCCATCACCATTAATATTCTGCATGCTTAAAGTATTAAGTTATCAAATTGCTGACAGTATAGATATTAAACAGTTTAAAAGTGCTTTTACAGCTGAAATTTATTATGCTGACGCTGATGAACTGTATTACCGTATTGGTGCGCAAAAGTTTATTTATGTTTTTAAGTATGGCATTGTATGTTTTTTAAACCATACCGAGGTGGAGATGACGGCCTTTATACAGGTTATTACCCCTTACTGCAAAAACATGCTGCCTGAAAGGCTGAATGATGAGTTTGAGATTGAAACCAATGCAGGCAAAATAAACTTTGGCTATAACAAAATTTCTATACCGCATGCTGATGCGGACGAATTCAGGCTTATAATGCTGAACGTTTCGCAGTCTGTAGCGCTTGACCATTATACACAACAGACCAACAAACTGCTTGAAGAAACCAACCACCACACGCAAATACTGGAAATAAAGGGCAAGCTGGATATTGGCGGCATTGACCTGAAAAAGTATATTGGGCGTACGCTTAACCTAAAAAACAGGATAGCCGAAAACCTGTATATATTTGACAGCCCCGATGAAACCTGGGAAGATGAAAACCTTAACAGGCTTGACATTGGCCTTAAAAAAACATTTGACCTGCAGGCGCGCTTCCGCACCATACAGGAAGGTATAGGCATAGTTAAAGAAAACCTGGAGCTGTTTAAAGACCTGCTGCAGTACCGCAACAGCGTGGTGCTGGAATGGATAATTATTATATTGATAACCGTTGAGGTTATTAATTTATTTGTGGAGAAGATATTTCATAAGTAACAGCTGCAAACCACAGAGTTAAAGGAGTTAATTCAACACAAAGTGTAAAGAGTTTTATATATAGGCTCCTAGGAATGGCATTTTTCCAAAAGAATTCATCCGTTAAAATTAGCCCCATCGGGGCGGCATGTTAGTAGTGACATGCAAATAAAACGTGATTAAGCTCCGTCAGGAGCGACATGTTTTTTAATATCCAACCCAGGTCAGTTAAAGCAGGTTAGTACATGCCGCTCCTAACGGAGCTTCTGTAAGACAATAAAATTATTCTTGCTACTAACATGCCGCCCCAATGGGGCTTCAACTTTTGCTGCCTGGCATTTTATCAAGCCGGTGTTGTTGGTGCGCCATTAATCAGGTAATTTTATCACATGCAAAAAGTAAACATTGCTGAAAAGCTTTCCCTTTTCTCCGAATACTGGAGCCCAAAGGTTGCAGGTGAGCTAAACGGGCAGGAAGTAAAGCTGGTAAAATTTAAGGGCGAATTTGTATGGCACAAGCATGATAATGAAGATGAGATGTTTTATGTTTTACAGGGCAGTTTTGATATGCACTTTAGAGATAAAATTGTTACCATACAGCAAAATGAATTTATTATTGTGCCCCGTGGCGTTGAACATAAACCGGTGGCAACCGAAGAGGTAAGCGTAATGCTGTTTGAACCGGCAACTACCCTGAACACGGGTAATGTGCTGAATGAGTTAACTAAAGAGACATTGCAAAAAATATAAGAATATAAGTAACAATCCTATGTTTGGTTTTTTTAGTAAGAAACAACCCAACTGCCCATTAAGTGAAGACAACCGCCTTTGGATAGAGCATGCGTTTATTTGGCTGGCACAAGAGTTTGGCGAAGAAAAGTTAAAACAAAAGCCTTTTATTTTTCCTGATACGCGTTTCTTCCCGTTTGCTTATGATGGCTCGAAGAATTCAGTAGAACATACTGCTGAAATTGTTGCCCGGCAAATGGATATAGATATGAACGAGGTGAACCTGCATGTTTATGCAGAAGGTATGCAAAAGGTAGATGGTAGCAGAATTTATGTGCAGAGTGATGAAAAAAGCGGCCTTGCTGCGGGCAAGTATCTGGGTAAAGACGAAGACACCGGCAAATACAATATTTTAATTGAAGAAAAAAGTTTGCGTGACCCTGAGCGGATGGTTGCCGTGCTCGCGCACGAATTTGCGCACATTAAGTTGCTTGGTGATAAAATTATTGATGAAAATGACGAACACCTTACTGACCTGTTAACTGTTGTTTATGGGTTAGGGATTTTTAACGCGATAGTTGCTTTTCGCGAGTATACCACTACAAACAGTTGGGGATGGTCTTCCATCGGATATCTTAAACAGCAGGAATGGGGCTATGCCCTGGCCCTGTATACATATTATCATGATATAAAAGATGGCAGTTGGAAGAAGTTTTTGCCGCTTAATATTAAAGCTGATGTGCAAAAAAGTGAAGAGTACATTAATGCCAATACTAATATAATATTTAAACAGGCTTATGCGCCTGACACCTCCGCGTCAGACAAGCTTTTTACCGGCACTTGGCGGGGATATTTTACTTATGGAAAAAATTACCCGGCCGCTTTGCAACACGGAGTATTTCATTTTACTATTAATATGACGGTAGCAAAAGGAATTTTATACGGCCATTGCAACGAAGATTCACCTGTGGAAAAATTCAAAAATCCATCAGTCATTGAGGGTATTGTAGAAAATGGTACCGTTACTTTTATAAAAACATATTTTGTAAAAGAACAGCCAGTAAACGATGACGCAGTTGATACTAACGCCTGGCCTATGGTTAAAATAAAATACACCGGACAATTTGATGGCGCTGAACTGGACGGCATTTGGGAAATAAGATCAATAAGGCCAGACAAAGACGGGGCTCACTATGAGCATGTTGACAGTGGCGCATGGATGATGAAGAAACTATCGCCATAACCGTATTGAGGCAATTTATAGAACCGCTAAACGTGTAGCGTTTTCCTGCACAAAAGACACAGCAATATAATCGTCGTTTAAACAATGCTTCTTGTGTATAGCACTCGCGCAAAGAGCGATTTGCTCTGCATACCTTTTACTTACTTTCTTTGCCTTGATGCACAGAAAGTAACAAAGAAAAATCAAGGCCCGACCGAAACGCACAGCACGTCGGGCCAATGCCCACGCCTCCCCTTGTGTAACCTCGTTTTGTTCTACTTTTTATCCCTTCGCGTGATACTGCATCCCAATCATCACGCATCTTTTTGGCTTTGGCAACAGGCAGTGTGTTTACCTATCCTTCGGGACCGGTTTTGAACACCGATGTTCACCGCAGGATTATTCCTGCGATTTTTTAACCTTTCTCTTTTATTTAAAAATAACTAAGGCACAACTCACCCCAACTTATACGTCTCTACAAAACAATGAGGTATAAAGCGTTTGGGCTGCTCTTTGGCAAGCTTCTTTTTAAGGTAGGCAATGTTACGGTAGTACTGCGGGGCATAGCCGCTTTCGCGCTTAAACAGTATGCTGAAGGACCCAAGGCTTTCAAAACCTACACTGTTGCAAACTTCGGTAATGCTAATGCCTTCCTTTTCAAGCAGCAGCTTTGCTTTTTCCAGCCGTTTCCAGGTAAGGTACTGGTGGGGCGTTTTGCGGTAAATGGTGGTAAACAGCCTGTGAAAATGGTATGGCGAAAGGTACGCCTTGCTGCTTATACCCGCAAGGTCAAGATTTTCGTCAAAGTTATTGTCAATGTACACTTTGGCACTTACCATTCTTTCATATATGTCTGCTGCAAAAGCCATAACCAAATGTAGTAAACCTGGCTTATTAAATTTATCTAAACTTGCTATTTCTTAAGCTTATTTTTAAATACAGCTAACAGTTTCCCACGTATTTTTACTGCGCATACCCCCTTGCGCTTAAATAACATGCAAACACTGTGATGCGATCATTTAAAAAAATTTACAATAAAAGGCCAGCGTATGTATTGTGCCTGTTATGTGCTGTGATAGCTGGGCATGCCCAGCAGGACACGGGGCCGAATAATGAAGGCGAGCCCTACCCCACCTACACCCTGCGTATGCATTACGGCGTAATTTATGCGCACACCAAACTGGTTGAAAATACTGCCGGCGCCCACCCCCGTGGTGTTGAGTTTGAACTGGCCAAACAGTTTACTGATAAAGCGCGGTGGGAATATTACCGCTGCTATGCCCGTATGGGGCTTGCGTTTTCGTATTTTGACTTTAATACCCCCATACTTGGCAGATCGTTTTCGGCATCTTATTTTATTGAGCCTAACTATCGTATAAGCCACAATGCCAGTTTTTTTTTGCGGACGGCTGCGGGCCTTTCATATTTAACCAACCCGCACGACTCACTGAAAAACCCGGCCAACCAGTCGTATAGCTTGCCGGTAAATGCCTTTCTCTCCGTAGGTGTGGGCATAAACTATAATATAAGCCCGCATGTTGGCCTTAACTTTATGGCCAGCTTTCAGCATAATTCAAACGGCGGTTTCCTGTTACCCAACCATGGCGTTAATTTTCCCACGGCGTCGTTGGGGGTAAGATATTCCCTTCACAATAATGCCTATCCTGTTTACAAGAAAGAATACACCCAAAGTTACGCAGGCAACAAAGTTCAGTATGACGCCGGGGTGTATTACTCACCAAAATCAGGGTACAGCGCCGCGTGGGTAAGCCAGCGAAAGTTTTTGGGCGGTGTTTTTGTACAGGCAAGCAAACGTGTTAGTACGCTTGATGCTATAACCCTGGCTACCGAAACTTACCACGATGGGGGGCTGGCAAGCATTAAAAAAAACCTGGGTGATAACAGCCCCTCAACACTTGTGGGATTGATGATAGGGCATGAGTTTATTTTTCGCCGTATACTTTTCAGCACCCAGCTAGGCTACTATGTTTATAAGAATACCAAAACATTTTCTGCGCTCTATTTCCAGGAGTTTCCAGCCCTTTATCACCGTTGGGGCCTTAGGTATAAGTTAAATACCCATTTGTATGCTGGCTTTAATATGCTGGTACATAAGCAGGTGGCCGACTTTATTGATGTAAGGGTGCAGTATAGGTTTTAGGTTAGTCATTAGGTCATTAGGTCAATAGGTCAGTAAGGGATTAATGGGTACGCTTTTCATTATTTATCCAGTTCAATCAAAGTTTCCCAAACAGCGTTTAAAGCCATTTGCAGGCTATCCTCGTTTAAATGTTCAGCAAGGTCTGTTGGCTGGTGGTAGTGGCTGAATAATGGTGCCTGCGAAATAATTTGCTGCAAAACATTTAGCGACGCACCCTTGCCCTGGGCTTCATAAAAGGTTTTTGCAACAACCAGGTCCTCACTTGAAATACAGGTAACCGTAAACACATCTTTCAACCCTGCATTTATAAAGCTGACATGATCTGCATAATTGGTTACTATTTTGTCAAACCTTCCACAGAATATTCCTTTTTGCCCGGCTATCTTTTCAAACGAATCCAATGTCCTGCCTTGCGACCGCTCATTCGTTGGCCATAGCGCAAATTTATCCCCCTGCCCCGTCATCTCCAGGTTGATAAGGCTTTGCATATTTGACGGCTTATATTTGTTTAAGTAGGCTTGCGACCCCTTAAGGCCGGTTTCTTCCTCATCAAAAAAGAAGACAGCTACATTAAAATCGGCGAATTTATGTGTTTGCAATTTTTTTAAAATACCCAGGCAAACCGCTATTGAAGAACTGTTATCATTCGCGCCGGGACTGCCGATGACGACATCAAAATGTGATGAGATGCCAATTACAGGTTTATCGCCTGCCGGATAAATTATAATATTTTTCCCTGTATTATAATGCTGAATTTCAAAAGGTATTTCCCAGGTTTCAAGTACACCAGTTATGGTAGCAAACCTTGCCGCTGAAGAAGGGCTCTCAATATATTTTACAATGGGTAGTAGTTTCATAAGTAGAATGAGTAACCAAATTTACCGTTTTTAACTTTTTTAATAACAAGGGCCTTAACTTGGCTACTTACCAACACAGTAAAATTAGTCTTAATTAATGTGGAAAAAAATAGTTGGCCAAAACAGCGGACAGAAACGGGTTTTTTATATTTACAGGATAAGGTGTGAACCGTTGACGATGGAGATTTTACGTATTGGAATGTGGTTTGAATTTGCAAACAAAAATAGGGGCCTGAAGGCTGAAAACGAAATTAATTATTTGAAAATCAATTATTTATATTTAAATATGATATACAAAACTCTCATCCTTTTTCCTCCTTTTGCACCCCTTGTTGCACGAAATGCGGCTTTACAGGGTTGCCGCAATTGGCTGGAAGCTGTTTTTTTTGTAAAAGACTTAAGGGACATAAAGGACGAAAGGATAAACCTGCAACTGATGAGGTTTATTAGTTGGAATGTGGTTTGAATTTGGAAATGAAAATTAGGCTTTAAAAGCTTAAAACGAAATTAATCATCTAAAAATCAACTACTTAAACATAAACCATGTATGCAAAACTTTCCCCCTTTTTCCTCCGTTTGATGGGTATTGTACCGTCGAGTTCCCTTTTTCCTGAGGAAGATTAAAATGAGGGGCTTGCACATTTAATAATAATTGCTATTTTGTTGAGCAAACGATTTTGCTTGCCCATGCGGCAACGGCCATATTATTTCTTACATCGCACACCACGTAACCCTGCTTATGCAAACCGGCGAAGCCATAAAGAAGAAGGAAGTAAGCGCCCTTTACCGAAACTATGTTTTGGTGATGCTGACACTTGTGTATGTATTTAACTTTATTGACAGGCAATTGCTTGTAACGTTGCAGGAGTCTATAAAAAAAGAACTCAGCCTGTCAGATACCCAGTTGGGTTTATTATCCGGATTTACGTTTGCAATATTTTATGTAACGCTGGGCATACCTATTGCGCGTTTTGCAGACAAAAATAACCGCAGGAATACGGTAACATTTTCCCTGGCTATTTGGAGTGCGATGACCGCCCTTTCAGGTATGGCGCGAAATTTTTTGCAACTGTTGCTTGCACGTATTGGTGTAGGAATTGGCGAGGCCGGTGGCAGCCCGCCCGCCCATGCAATGATATCAGATTATTTTCCGCCTCAAAAACGTTCCACTGCACTTTCAGTGTATTCGGCCGGTATTTATTTCGGCATACTCGTTGGGTTTTTAATGGGTGGCTATTTAAACCAGCAGCTCGGCTGGCGAACAGCATTTTTTGTGTTAGGCATACCGGGTGTAGTTTTCTCGCTGTTGTTTTATCTAACTGTTAAAGAGCCATTGCGCGGCGCAACAGATAATAATGCGGCACAGGCAAAGGAAGCAAATTCGTTTATTGAAGTATTAAAACGTTTGTATGCTACAAAAACATTTATATATCTGGCCATTGGTGCAGCGTTGCATGTATTTTGCATTTATGGCCTGTTAAACTGGGCCAATTCGTTCCTGATAAGGCTGCATGCAATGTCGAAACTTGACGCAGGCCGTTCACTGGGCCTTGTGCTTGGCATTGGCGGTGCGCTCGGCTCGTTTGGCGGCGGATGGCTGACTGACCATTTTGGAAAAAGCAATAAGCGCCGGTATCTGACCATTCCTGCGTACGCTATCATACTATCGCTGCTGTTTGCCGCGGGCGGCCTTTTTTTACCGAATACGTTTGTCTCTATCACGTGTATTGGTTGTTGCGCATCGCTGCAAAGTATGTACCTCGGGCCTGCGCTTGCTGTTACCCATAGCCTTGTGCCGGCATCCATGCGTTCCGTTGCATCAGCCATATTTTTTCTCGCTATAAATCTAATTGGATTGGGGCTCGGGCCGCTGGCGGTGGGCTTCTTAAGTGATATGTTAAAACCATCGCTGGGTGATGAGTCGCTGCGCTGGGCAATGTCTGTAATAATAATCATCGGCATTTTTGCCTGTACACTATTTTTTGTGGCTGCTAAAAAATTAGCGGTTGATTTAAAGTTGAGAGCGTAAAAAAGCTGTAAATTACTTCGCCGCCCTTCCATCAATTGTTAACAACACACAGTTAGCAGAGCAGCTTGTTTAAAGATGATCTGAAATAATCATTGGCTATTTTAAGCAAGGCTTCTTTTGCTGCGCAAAACAATTTAGTATGGAAAAACTATTTAATGCAGGGCGTGTTTTTTATGGTATAAGCATGGCAGGCCTTGGTTTGCAAACTGTTTATTTTCACGATTTCCCCTACATGTTAATACCGCCAACCCATTACCGGATACCCTGCCTTACAGTCATCTCCTCTATTTTTGGTGGCTTGCTTCTACTGGCTGGGGCAAGCATCGCCATAAAAGTAAAAACAAGGCTGGCAGCACTTTTGTTGGGCGTTGTGCTGTTGCTTATATTTTGTTTTTATTTTATTCCTTATCAATTTTTTACCAACAGGAATTATATGCATTTAATAGAATGGGATAACCCTGCAAAAGAGCTGGCTTTGGCGGGAGGGGCGCTGGTAATAGCGGGATGTTTTCCAGCAAATAATAAAAGTGTTTTTGAAAAGCTTTTAGCAAACGCACTGCCCTTAAGGGTTGCCTTCTTTTGCCTGCCAATGGTGAGCTTTGGGCTTTTCCATTTTATTTATGGCAAAAATGTAGCAGGGTATATTCCTGAATGGATACCTAACAGGGTGTTTTGGGGTTATGCTGCAGGGGTGCCATTATTTTGTTCGGGCATGGCTATTCTGCTAAACATCAGGCGACGGTTAATGGCCATTGTGTTGGGTGCAGTAATTTTTACCTGGTTTATTATTCTTCATATACCAAAGGCATTTGCTGAAGCGCTGGCCAATATGGGTAGTGAGGCTACCAGTGCATTATTAGCTCTTGCTTACTGCGGTATTGCTTTTGTAATTGCAGGGCTGCCAAAAACAACAGCTGCACAGACAATGCAAAACATAAAACCAAGAACATAAAACCATGCTTCTACCTTGCCGCGCCGCCATCAATTGTTAAACAAATACCACTAACAAAAGATGCTTCATCAGAAGCAAGGTACAGGTAACCATTGGCAATATCTTCAGGCACGCCCCACTTGCCAAGCGGTATATGCGGAAGGCTTTGTTTACGCACTTCCTCGGGCATAAGGTCAGTCATAGCAGTTTTAATAAAACCGGGGGCAATACAGTTAGCGGTAATGCCATAACGGCCAAGTTCCATCGCCCACACCTTTGTCATACCAATAATGGCTGATTTGGTTGCCACATAGTTGGTTTGCCCATAGTTGCCGCGTATAGCAACATTAGATGAGGCTGAAACAATACGGCCATAGTTCTGCTCTTTCATAATGGGCGCTACAGCCTGCGTGCAATTAAAAACACCCGTAAGGTTTACGCCAATAACATCATCCCATTCCTGCTTGCTCATTTTAAGTAAGGTTCTGTCGCGGGTAATACCGGCATTGTTTATCAGGATGTCTATACGGCCGAAGTATTTGTGCGCTTCATCAACAGCGGCTTGCACCTCGTCCTGGTTGGTGACTGACACTTTTTTAAAAATGGCTTCATGTCCTTCATTTCTTAATCGCTCAGCCACATCTTCTATTTTACCTGATACATCCCACAAAATAACTTTAGCGCCCTCTTTGGCAAAACGTTCGGCGGTTGCAAGGCCTATACCGTTGGCTGCGCCGGTTATTAAAGCAACCTTATTTTTTAACCTCATATTTTTAATTTTAATGGCAATTAAAATCTCGGTGCAATCCAAGGGTGTTGGTAAATTGAATGCAGTAAATATAACTTAAAAACATAATTAAGCATTTGCCTGCTTTGCTTTAAAAGCACATTGTTCATCTTTAAAAAGCTTATTTTAAGCCGTTATAAATGTTTGCGGCGTTTTATTATGTTCTATATTTAATAACCAAACAAAAACGATATGAGCCGCCATTTGATCACCTTGTTTATACTATTCAGGTTTATCACGTTAGTAAATCCTGCCTTCACACAATCCAGGGTATTGGTTCAGGCGCCACCTGAAGCTGCCGGGTTTTCTTCCGCAAGGCTTGCAAAGCTTGAGGCCGGCATGAATGATTGGGTAAATAATAATTGGATAAATGGTTCTGTAGCACTTATTGCCCGTAAAGGAAAGATCGTGTTTTTTAAAGCAGCCGGCTATAACGACCATGATACAAAAACGCCGCTTGATAAAAATGGAATCTTTCGCATTGCTTCGCAAACAAAAGCTGTTACAACTGTTGCTGCAATGATGTTGTGGGAAGAAGGAAAATTTGCTTTGGATGATTCGGTTGCTAAATTTATTCCATCCTTTGCCAATGCAAGGGTGTTAGCCAGTTATAACGCTAAAGACACAAGTTATACAACGGTACCTGCAAAACGGCCCATTACTATTCGCGACCTGCTTACGCATACATCAGGTCTTGGTTACCCGGCCATTGGCACTCCGGCAGAAAATGCTATTTATGCAAAAAGCTGGATAACCGGTGGCGTAGGAACCAAAGGCCAGGAACTTGCAGATGCAATGAACCGCCTTGGCGGCCTGCCGTTATTTTTTCAACCCGGCGAGAAATGGAAATACGGGCTTAACCACGATGTACTGGGCTATTTGGTGCAGGTGTGGAGTGGTATGACACTGGAAGAGTTTTTTACAAAGCGCATTTTTCAGCCATTGAGTATGAAGGACACTTATTTTAACCTGCCTGCGGAAAAAGCTTCAAGGCTGGTAAACTTTTTTCAGCAGGATACCGGCGCAATTAAAAAACAAGCCAGCGTATTTGGCGGCGCGCTTGACATGAATTACCCGCTGCAAAAAACAACCTATTTTTCAGGCGGCGGCGGGCTGGTATCTACCATATACGACTATGCAATACTGCTGCAAATGTTTTTAAACGGCGGAGAATATAATGGGGTGCGGTTATTATCGCACAACACTATACGCATGATGACCATGAACCAAATAGGCGACCTGTTTGTTGACCTTGGGGTTAAAACAGAAAATAAATGGGGCTTTGGATTTTCTATAACAACAGAGACCGGAAGCCGTTTAGGCCCAAGCCAGGCAGGTACTTATGCATGGGGTGGCGTATTCTCCACTTCTTACTGGGTAGATCCTAAAGAGGACATGTTTGTAATTATTTACAGGAATATGTGGGGGCCGCACGTTGCCGACACCGATAAGCAATTTAAGCCTTTGGTATACCAGGCAATTAATGATTGAGGGGATGAAGGCCGATAGTCCATAGCAGATGGTCCATAGTGAGGAACAGCGGAACAGGTGCATAATTTTTATTATTCCGTTTTTCCATTGGCATGTCTTTCTCTCAACGCGCTCTTCAAAAATTTACCTACTGAAGTTTTAGGTATCGCATCAATAATGGCATAGCCATCGGGCAACCAGAATTTAACAAACTTGCCGGTAAGAAAATTATTCAATTCTTCATGCGATGCTGTTCTGCCTTCTTTCAGTACTACATAAGCAAAAGGCCGTTCTGCCCATTTTTCATCCGGTATGGCAATTACAGCCGCTTCAAGCACTGATGGATGCCCCATGAGGGAGTTTTCCAAAGCAACAGAGCTTATCCACTCCCCTCCTGATTTGATCACATCTTTGCTGCGGTCTTTTATTTCAATAAAGCCATCTTCGCTGATGGATACAATGTCGCCTGTTTTAAGCCAGCCATCGTTTGTAAACTTGCCATCGCCTCCGGTTTCGCCATAATATGCGGAAACAACCCATGGGCCACGCACTTCCAGTTCACCCATAGCAAGCCCATCCCAGGGTATAAGGCCATCTTCATTGCGTGCTCTAATTTCTACAAATGGCGCAGGCAAACCTTGCTTTATGGCATGCAGGTGCTGTTCTTCTTTACCTGCCTTCTCCAGTTTGCTGGTTATTACAGATGTACAGCCTAATGGTGAAATTTCTGTCATACCCCATGAATGCAACAATCTTATGCCATAGCGCCCCTCAAACGATTTGATCAAAAATGGCGGTGCAGCCGAGCCGCCTATTACTATAGCCCGTAAATACAGTTGGTGTGGTTGTTCATCACTATCCAGTTTGTTTAAAATAGCCATCATTACAGTGGGCACCCCGGCCGTTATAGTTACCTTTTCAGTTTCCAAAAGTTCAACCAGGTTTTCTGCATCTAAGTAAGGCCCTGGAAAAACTTGTGTCGCGCCGGTAAACGTGCAATTATATGGAAAGCCCCAAGCACTGGCATGAAACATGGGAACAATGGGCAACAGTACATCACGCTCTTCAACACCCAGCCCCACACAGCCTGCCATAAATGCTGTGGCATGCAGCATAACAGAACGGTGCGAGTACAGTATTCCCTTAGGTTTGCCTGTGGTGCCAGAGGTGTAACACATAAATGCAGCGGCATATTCATCTTCTTCAAAAGGTTCAAATAATCTTTCGTCGCCAGTTGCCACCACATCTTCATAACTCAAATATTCTTCTGCTAACAAACCCCCGGTTTGCTTAATAACAATAACTTTTGCAACCTTTATATCTTGTTTAAATTTCTCATACAAAGGCAACAGCACTTCATCAACAATAATTATTTTGTCTTCTGCGTGGTTAACAATATAGGCGAGGTCACCAGGGCTAAAACGAAGGTTAAGTGGGTGTATAACTGCCCCCATACAGGGCACTGCAAAATAGGCTTCAAGGTGCTGGAAGTGGTTCCAGCTTAAAGTAGCCACCCTGTCTCCCCGGTTTATTCCAAGTTGCTGAAGTGCAACTGCCAGTTTTTTTGCGCGCAGTGCAAAATCGCGGTATGTATAACGATGAATACTTCTATCCGGCAGCCGGCTAACTATTTCCTTTTTCCCAAACAAGGCTTCCGCCCTTCTCAAAATAGTAGGCAGGGTAAGCTGGTAGTCCATCATTAAACCTTTCATGGCATTGGCAAGTTGTGCTGATCGTTAAATTAGTTACATGCGGTAAGTTAATGAAAAATTAGTTTTTGCAAGAAGCTGTTTGGGATTGAAAACCATACCACCTATGATTGATTGTGCAAAGCGTTGCCGGTTTGGGTATTGGTTAACATTAAAAAGTAGCTGTTTTCTGCATAAAATAGTACGTAAATCAAACATTATGTATGGGTTAATGTTTGAAATGGATAAACAGTAAAACGAGTTTATTATAAAACAAACTACTATGCAAAATTAACATATAAGTTAACAAACAAGCTTAGCTTTATCATCCAAAAAAAATAAACTTATGACTACACAACAGGTTGCCAACCGCCTTGCAGAACTTTGCCGTAAAGGCGAATTTGACACTGCATACAAAGAATTATTTGCCGATAACGCTGCCAGTATTGAGCCGGAGGGCATGCACGGTTTTGAAAAAGAAACCCACGGGCTTGATAACTTATTTAAAAAATCTGCCCAGTTTGGCCAGATGGTGGAAGCCGTGCACAGCGTTGAAATTTCAGACCCCATTGTTGTAGCCAGCACATTTGCCTTAAAGCTTACAATGGATGCGACAATGAAAGGCCAGCCACGCGGAACAATGACAGAGATTTGCCTGTACAAGCTAAAAGACGGCAAAATTATTTCTGAAGAATTCTTTATGTAGGAAATATATTTAAGGTTTTAGCTTTTCGTTTTTTTCAGTTTAATTTATGCCTGTCTCCTGTTAATTGCTCATCACTAAAAAGCCGCTCTGGAACTTGAAAACCGGTGCGGCTTTAAATTTTGTTATGGTGCTAACTTGCAATAAATCAAAACCTTTTCAAATAATCGGCATTAGCTTTTGCACTTTGCAAAGGGGTCTCATGAAAAAAACGCGATTGTTCAACAAAAAAATATTTGCAACCATCATCTATAGCAGTGGTAAGCAGGTGCGGATAGTTTATTTTACCTTCACCGGTACCCAGGTCGCAGGCTGATTCGTCTTTACTGCCGGCAGGCAACGGCGTTTTTAATACGTCGCGTATATGGCAGCTTGTATAACGTCCCTTATATTTGTTAAGGTAAGCCTCGGGGTCTTTGCCTTCGGTAACCACGTAATAAAAATCCATTTGAAAATCAACAAGCTCCCGGTTGGTATTTGCAAGCAAAACATCTTCGGGTAGCTGGTTATCAACAGGTTTAAAAGGGTAGTCATGGCTATGGTAGCCAAATCTTAAACCGTGTTGTTTGCATATTGCGCCATTCTTATTAAACTCTTCCGCAATGCGTTTAAAATCATCTATATGTTTTTGCGGGCCTTTCCACGGGCATATTAAATATTTCATCCCAATTTCAGCAGCCTTTTCTACTTTGACTTCAAATGGGGTAACATCATCGTTATAGTGGCTGCTTATAAGTTTAAGCCCCTCACCGTCACATAATTTTTTAAATTCTTTATTGGTCATTCCCCAAAACATACCCTTGCTGCCATCAAAGCTTTCCAACTGTGTATAGCCTAATGAAGCCAGTTTTTTTAATGTTCCGGGCGTATCTGTCTCCATGTCCTCTTTCACCATATATAGCTGTATTCCCAATGCCGGTAATTTCATTCCCCCCGCTGCTGCAGCAAAAGTTTTTAACTTTGCGGCAGCAGCAATCGCTGAAAAAGCGGTGTTTGTTATAAAACTGCGTCGTTGCATATAATACAAATATGGCATGAAAATAAACAAATTATATACGTCGTTGGTTGATTATGAGATGATATATAAGCCGTTGAAGATAAAATGAAAAATTTAGCAGCACTTTTGAGGCTAAAAAATGAAGATTATATTAGAGAATAACTACATTTACCGCATAAATTATTATAATGAAGCTATTTGTAGCAAGCCTACCCCCCGATTTTGATGAGACCGATTTTAGAGAGATGTTTGAATTATATGGTGAAGTAACATCTGCAAAATTAATTACCGACAGGGCTACCGGTAAAAGTAAAGGTTTTGGATTTATTGATATGCCTGACAAAATGGAGGCATTACAAACAATTGAAGCATTAAACGGCGCTAAAATAAAGGGCAAAAAGTTAAGTGTGATGGAAGCTGATGAACAACGCAAAGGCCCGGGTGGGCCCGGCGGCCCTGGTGGCGGCTACGGCGGTGGCGGCGGCTTTAACAGAGACCGTGGTAACGACCGCGGCGGCGACAGAGGTGGAGACCGTGGCGGCAGAGGCGGCGGCTATGGCGACCGCGGTAATGACCGTGGCAGTGGCGGTGGTTATGGCGACCGTAACAACGACCGCCCCCCGCGCAGATGGTAATTGCCTTTAGTTCAACATGCAACGCATACATAAAAGTTAACTACACGCCAATTTTAGTGCAAAGTAGAAGCTGTTTGTATGCGTTGCCATTTATATTTTACACCCGGTAGGTTTAGTTACGGTTATGCATGCAAAATATAGGCACACCTCTTTGGCATAAGCCGGGCATATTATCCTAATCACTATTAATTTAATTGCAGAGGCTTATTGAATACCACTGCAATGCAATGGCGCAGATTGCATTGTTAATAACCCGAATTTTGTATTTTCCAGGGATAATAAGATTAAACGTGCATAAATAACAACACTGGGTTTTCTACGTAAAACTTATTAGCTCCACGTCAAAAATCAATGTGCTGTTAGGCGTTATCTGGGCGCTAACGTGCCTGTCGCCATAACCTAAATGCGGTGGTATAAAAAACCGCCATTTGCTTCCAACAGGCATTAATTGCAAGCCTTCAGTCCATCCTTTAATTACCATAGTTAATGGGAATGTTGCCGGCTGGCCACGTTTTACTGAGCTGTCAAAAACAGTTCCGTCAATTAAAGTACCATGATAATGGCAGGTAACCTCATTAAACAGTTTGGGTTTATTACCTGCGCCATGCTCCAATATCTCGTATTGCAGCCCGCTTGGCAATTCGGTAACGCCCGCTCTTTTTTTATTTTCAGCAAGAAAAGTTTGTCCGGCCTGTAGGTTAGCTGCTGATTTTTCTGACTTCATAGTTGCTAGTTTTTCGGCAATGCTCATAGGGGGAGTTGTTTATACGAAATTAATATCATTCCCCGCATATTCTACTTTTTCTAAAGAATATTTTATAGGTGTATGCTTAAAAAAGTTTTACTCGTAAAAATACCATCCGTAAACCTTACTTTTGCCGCGTTTTAAATTATTAATATTTACAATGATAAGTGCAAGAAATATTACGCTGGCTTACGGCAAGCGTGTTTTGTTTGATGAGGTTAATTTAAGCTTTGTAAAAGGCAATTGCTATGGCGTTATTGGCGCTAATGGTGCGGGCAAATCAACATTTTTAAAAATTTTGAGTGGCGAAATTGAGCCAAACAAGGGTACTGTTGAAATTACCCCCGGCGAGCGTATGGCTGTTTTAAAACAGAACCAATTTGAGTTTGATGAAGACACAGTACTTAACACCGTGCTTAAAGGCCACAAAAAATTGTGGCAGATAATGCACGAGCGCGAAGCTATTTATGCAAAAGCTGATTTTACTGAAGAAGATGGCATGCGCGCCGGCGAACTGGAAGGAGAATTCGGGGAAATGGGCGGGTATGAAGCTGAAAGCAATGCGGGTAGCTTTTTAAGCAGCCTGGGTGTTACTGAGGAGTACCACCAAAGTTTGATGAAAGAAATACCATCAAACCTTAAAGTGCGCGTATTACTGGCGCAGGCGCTGTTTGGCAGCCCTGATATATTGCTGCTTGATGAGCCTACCAACGGTCTTGACATAGAAACCATAAGCTGGCTTGAAAACTTTTTGGCAGATTATGAGAACATAGTGCTGGTGGTAAGCCACGACCGTCACTTTCTTGATGCGGTGTGTACACACGTGGCAGACGTTGACCGTCAAAAAATTAAAATATTTACCGGTAACTATACCTTCTGGTACGAATCATCACAATTGATGAGCCGGCAGATAAATGACAAGAATAAAAAAGTAGAGGAAAAACGCCAGGCCTTAATTGATTTTATTGCCCGCTTTAGCGCTAACGCGTCAAAAAGCAAGCAGGCAACATCGCGTAAAAAGGCTTTGGAAAAGTTGACCATTGAAGAAATACAACCGAGTAACAGGAAATACCCCGGTATAATATTTCAGCCGCAACGCGAAGTAGGCAACCAAATACTGAATGTTGAAAACCTTAGCAAAAGCATTGATGGCCGCCCGCTGTTTAGCAAAGTAACCTTTAGTGTGAATAAGGGCGATAAAATTGCTTTTCTAAGTAAGGATGCATTGGCTGTTACCAATTTTTTTGAGATAATTAACGATCAGGAAAAAGCTGATACCGGTAAGTTTGAATGGGGAACTACCATAACAAAAGCTTACCTGCCAATTGAGAACAGCGAATTTTTTACAGGCAGCTTACCGCTAATGGATTGGCTGCGCCAGTTTGTTCCGTCAAATGTTACTGATGCGGATGAGCCTTTTTTACGCGGCTTTTTGGGCAAGATGCTTTTTAGCGGCGACGATATAATGAAAAAAACAAACGTGCTGAGCGGTGGCGAAAAAGTGCGTTGCATGTTAAGCCGTATGATGCTGCAAAATCCTAACCTTATTGTATTAGACCAGCCAACCAACCACCTTGACCTGGAAAGTATACAGAGCTTTAATGAAGGCTGTAATACTTTTCCCGGCGTTGTACTTATTACATCGCATGACCACACATTTATGCAAACAGTGGCTAACCGCATAATTGAACTTACACCTAAAGGTATTATAGACAGGCTAATGACCTTTGACGAATATATGGAAGATGCCAGGGTTAAACAGCTACGGGAAGAAATGTATGCCTAACTGCTTGCTACCGGCAGTAATTAACAAATGCCCCGCCTATGCAGGGCATTTGTTTTATGGTAACAAACCAATTGTACAAAAAGTTAGCGCTGCAATTGGTTATGCTGTTTTAATACTTAGTAAAGCAGCAATAGTAAACAATATAAAAATTACAAGTAACGAAACAGATAGGTTGTTTTGTGTTTTGCGTAGCCTGGTAGTTCGGTTAGAGCCTGTGTCTATAACTTCAACACGGTTAAAATAAAACCACCGCCTTAAACTTCTTTTGCGGGTAGCTTTAAAAAATAAAATAGTTTTTATAACCAAAAGTATAAGCAACACTAATAAAAAACCGTACGCAAAATATAATATTTGCTCCTCCATCTATAATGATTTTTTAAAAAAATAAACTAAATAATTGCTTATAATATAGGTAGCGGAATGCTTTAAAAAGGTAGCAACAATTTTAACGCAACCGGCCATGCGGCGCCTGCTTTGTTAAACATAATAGTGATATCACAAATATATATAAAATAACACTAACCCATAACACAATATGTTATTTTTTTTCATATTTAAATATCACATTTTCCAACAGTAGTAGCGCTTTTATTGTATAATAGCCAAACAATTTTATTAAACAATATAAACGCATTTCCATACTTACAATGTTATCGCGCAAAAGTTTATAACGTGTTGGCTTAAAAACACAAAATATGCAACAAATGTATCTTTCTTATCAAGGTTAAGACCCCACAATTGTTAGGCCCGTCACTTAGCCATGTAAGATAGTTGGCAGATGCGTGCTCAATTTCTGTTCTACTGCCTTGTCATGTTATATTCTTCCTTCATAAACTTATTATTATATTTTCCATCAACGCTTGCAAATAACTTATCAGCACTTTTAAGGGTGTAGGTAATACGCTGCGGAAAATCGTGTTCAGGGTTCTCCGCAACAAAGCCTTTTTTGCTTAAGGCGGTTATTTTAAAAGTAACTGCATGCCCGTTATTTTGATTCGGCACTGTAGGTATATAATAGCATATACCGCTGCGGCAAACAAGCTTTGCGCTCTCCTGCGGTATGGTATCACCGTTAGGCGTAATTATAAAACAATGGCTTTGATAAGTGCTGTCATTTACAATGCCCCATATTTCATAAGATGTACCTTTTTTTACCTGCATTACCCATTTACCGGTAAGCCAGTTTAGTTGTTTTAGTTTTGTACTTTGTGCTGTAAGCCGGTTAACTATAGTTTGCAGTGTTAACAATATTGCAGTAACTGTAATAATTTTACGCATTTTGCCCATTTTTAAACTTTAATTTTTACTGATTACTTTAGTCAAGTTAAGTTAAACTTATAACTTGTTCTCCACCTTCGTCAATTAATTGGGTAATTAAATACCCAATTTGTATAAAGGTGTAGTCAGTAAATTTATTGCATATAATGTCATGCATATTTATTTTCTGTTGCCAATGCGCGCGTGCGGCCTATTCTATCAAAGTAGGGTTTAGTGGTGTAATAATTGCTGTTGAAAATGGTTTTGTCCGTAATTCCATATTAAAAACTTAGTCAAATCAAGTCAACCAGGTAAAAAATGATATTAATTGTAGATGACAAGCAAGAAAATATCTACTCCCTAAAAACGCTGCTTGAAATAAATAAATTTAAAGTTGATACAGCTTTGTCGGGCGAAGAAGCCCTTAGGAAGGTGTTGAAGAATACCTATGCCCTTATTATATTGGATGTTCAGATGCCTGATATGGATGGTTTTGAAGTTGCCGAAGCCATCTCCGGCAACAAAAAAACCCAGGATATACCCATTATCTTTCTTTCTGCGGTAAATACCGAAAAACGATTTATTACAAAAGGGTACACAGCCGGCGGTATTGATTACGTGGTTAAACCCTTTGACCCCGATATTTTATTATTAAAAGTGCATACACTTTGCCGGCTTTTTGAACAAACACAGGAGTTAAACCGCATACAGAAATCGCTTAAGGAAGAAATTGAAGAGAGAAAAAAAATTGAAAGCGAACTGGAAAAAAGAGTGAACGAAAGAACACTGGAATTACTACAGTCAAACAAAGAGCTTGAAACAGCCAATAATGAGCTTAGGCAGTTTGCCTGGGTAGCATCGCACGACCTGCAGGAGCCGGTAAGAAAAATAAAAGTGTTCAGCTTAATAATAAAAGAGAAATATGGCCTTGAGGGTGATGAGAAAGTTGCAGGGTACCTTGATAAAGTTATTTTATCATCAGAAAGAATGATGAAGCTAATACACGACCTTTTGAATTATACCGAGCTTTCAAATGCGCAGGTGCCCGTTCACGTTAACTTGAGCAAGGTGGTTGATGATGTACTGGTTGATCTTGAATTGCTGGCCAGGGAAAAAAATGCAAAAATTACTGTTGGCCCGCTGCCTACAATTGAGTTTGTAAAAATTGAAGCCATACAAATATTTCAAAACCTTATTAGTAATGCCCTTAAATATTCCAAAGCGGGGGTACCTGCCGAAATACACATAAAAAGTGAATTGCTGCCCTCAAACAACGGTGAAGGCGACTGCTGCAGAATTACAATAGCCGATAACGGTATTGGCTTTGATGAATCGTACATGAACAAGATATTCAATATGTTTCAGCGCCTGCACGGCAAGGCAGAGTATGAAGGTACCGGCATTGGGCTTGCTATAGTTAAAAAAATAATTGAAAAACATAACGGAACCATTACCGCGCGAAGCAAAGAAAATGAAGGCGCCACTTTTATTATAACGCTGCCTTTGCTTAAAAATCAACAATAAAAATTTTCAACCATCATAATTTGTTATAATGAAAGCCTCGCTTAAACGAAATTTGTTAATTGGTTTTGGGTTATCGCTGCTGTTGCTAATTATAAGTTCGGTAGCATCGTTTGTAAGCATTTCCAAAATGTCTGACAGTGCCGGCTGGGTTGACCACACCAACAGGGTTATTATAGGGCTTGAAAATGTTATCTCTAATTTAAAAGATGCCGAAACCGGCCAGCGTGGTTATTTGCTTACAGGCAAAAGCGACTACCTTGACCCGTATGTAAATGCAAAAGGTAAAGCGCTTGAATACCTTGATAGCATAAGAGAGCTTACGCTTGATAACCCTTCACAAACCAAAAGCGCTGAAGAACTAAAAGGCATACTTGTAAAACGTGCAGATGTGCTGCGCATTTCAATTGAGCATAAACAAGATCGTAATGTGATAGATACTGCCTTGCTTGATACCGGCAAGCAGTACATGGACCAGGTAAGGGGCATGGTAAATGAAATGGAACAGCGGGAAAAAGAATTGCTTGTTAAAAGAACCGGTTCGTTGGAGGGCTGGACTACAAGCACGCGCATAATTATATCTATCGCCGCGCTCTTGTCTATACTTATTACTGTGTTCTTTTACGCCCGCGTTACCGCTGATTTTGACCAAAAAGAAAGGCTTCGGAAAGAATTGGAGGCTAAAGATGCAGACATAACCCGGCGAATAAACATAATACAAGGCATAGCCGAAAAAATATCAAGCGGCGATTACCGTATACGCGCAGCAGACGAAGGCAGCGATGGCCTTGGTAGTCTTGCCTATTCAGTAAATAAAATGGCTGGCTCGCTGGAATACTCGTTTAACCTTTTGTCTGACAAAGAATGGACGCAAAGCGGCATTGCAGGGCTTAATGATATAATGTTGGGGGAAAAAGATATTGAGCCCCTTACGAAAGACATTATTGATTTTTTAGCAACTTATACCGGCAGCAACGTGGGCACGCTGTATATAAAAGAAAATGCAGAACACCTAAAGCTATACAGCGGCTATGCTTATGCAGTTAATGAAAAACGGCGGTATATAAATATCGGCGACGGCCTTGCCGGGCAGGCTGCTGCTGCCGGCAAAGAGATATGGGTAAAAGATATTCCACAGGAAAATATTTATATAAGCTACGCTGCCGGCGAAATAAAACCTGTTGAGGTACTTGCAATACCAATTTTTGATGGGCGTATTATAAAAGGAGTTATTGAGCTGGGGAAAATAAAACCATTTTCTGAGCGTGAAACTGATTTTTTAAAAACAGTATCGCATAACATAGGCATTGCAGTTAACAGCACGCAAAGCAGACAGAGGCTGCAGGAGTTACTGGAGGAAACACAGTCACAGTCTGAGGAACTGCAGGCACAGCACAGCGAACTGGAGGGCTTGAATACAGAGCTTGAAATGCAAACCCAAAAACTGCAGGCAAGTGATGAAGAATTGCGTGTACAGCAGGAAGAACTAATGCAGGCCAACCAGGAATTAGAGGAAAGAACAAGACTGGTGGAAGAAAAGAACCAACTGATAGTGCAACGCAACATTGATATACAGTCTAAGGCTGAAGAACTTGCTTTAAGCACTAAATACAAATCAGAGTTCCTGGCCAAAATGTCTCACGAGCTGCGTACGCCGCTAAACTCCATACTGCTCCTGTCCCGGCTGTTATCAGAAAATAACGAGCAAAATTTGTCAACCGACCAGGTAGAATATGCCCGGGTAATTCAAAGTTCAGGCAAGGGGCTTTTGTCATTGATAGATGAGATATTAGATCTTAGTAAAATTGAGTCTGGCAAGATGGATCTTGAATATGCCAGCGTATCGTTGCGCGAGATAAGCAACGATATGAACACGCTGTTTAAACCGGTGGCTTCAGAAAAAAACATTGAGCTTAACATTCATGTGGAGGAAGATGTACCAACTCAAATTGAAACAGATAAGTTGCGGCTTGAGCAAATAATTCGCAACCTGCTGTCAAACGCATTAAAGTTTACTTCAAAAGGCTTTGTGTCACTAAATGTAGCCAACACATTCGACAGGAAAGACCATGTTACCATTACCGTAAAAGATACCGGCATAGGCATACCGAAAGACAAACAGCAGTTGATATTCGAAGCATTCCAGCAGGCTGACGGCAGTACCCGCAGAAGGTATGGCGGCACCGGCCTTGGACTTAGTATTAGCAGGCAACTGGCCAAATTACTTAAAGGCGATATTGAATTAACCAGCACAGAAGGCAAAGGCAGCGAGTTTGTTTTAATCATTCCAACATCAAAAAAAGCAGCTAACGCCGCTGCCATTACCGAAGGTGGCGATGAAGATGCCATTCATTTTGAAAAGCCCGTTGTAAATAAAATTGACAATCCATACATATCTACGCTGATACCGGAAAATATTCCCGATGACCGGGGCGACGTAAAGCAGACAGACAAGACCATTTTGATAATTGAAGATGATACAAATTTCGCAAAATCGTTGCAGGATTTCTCGCATGCGCGCGGTTATAAAGCTATTGTTGCTGTTAGGGGTGACGAAGGTATTGAGCTTGCAAAAAAATTCAGGCCGCTGGGTATTTTGCTTGACGTGCAGTTGCCGGTAAAAAGTGGATGGGATGTAATGGACGAGCTTAAGAACGATCCTCAAACACGGCATATACCTGTGCACATAATGTCAAGCCACGAAGTGCGGAAAGAAAGCTTGCTAAAAGGCGCAGTTGACTTTATAAATAAACCTATGGCATTTGAGCAGGTGCAGGAAGTGTTTGAAAAAATTGAATATGTACTTAACAGGGAGGCCAAAAAAGTACTGATAGTTGAAGAGAACACCAAACATGCCAAAGCGCTTGCTTATTTTTTGGAGACATATAATATAAGCACAGAGGTGAAGGAATCAGTTCCTGGCGGCATACAATCCCTGCAAAAAGAAAGTGTTGACTGTGTAATACTTGATATGGGTATACCCGGCCAAAAGTCGTACGAAACACTGGATGCAGTTAAAAAAACAGCAGGGCTTGAACACTTACCTATTATTATTTTTACTGGTAAAAGCCTAAGCCAGGCCGAAGAAATGCGTATTAAGCAATATGCAAATTCTATTGTTGTTAAAACAGCGCACAGCTACCAGCGTATATTAGATGAAGTGTCTATCTTCCTGCACCTGGTAGAGGAGAATAATAAAAAGGCTGTTACTTCAACAACGGGCGCACACAAAAAATTAGGTGCACTTAACCAGGTGCTTAAAAATAAAACAGTGCTTATTGCAGATGACGACATCCGTAATATCTTCTCCCTTACAAAATCGCTCGAAAAATACGAGATGAATGTGTTAACAGCAGTTGACGGCAAAGACGCATTAAACCAGCTAAAGGCAAACCCCGATGTGGATATTATTTTGATGGATATGATGATGCCCGAAATGGACGGTTATGAAACTACTGCAAAAATTAAACGCGTCCCTTCTTTAAAAAATATACCGGTAATTGCAGTAACCGCAAAAGCCATGACCGGCGACAGGGAAAAATGCCTTAGCAGCGGCGCATCTGACTATATTACAAAACCAATTGATATTGACCAGTTATTATCTCTTTTAAGAGTATGGCTGTACGAAAAAAGCATTAAATAGTTTTAATTGCAGCATATATGGACAATGATGCCAAAACGATACTTATAATTGATGATGATGCCCGTAATATTTTCGCATTGTCTGCGGTATTAAAAGCAAGAAAATACAATTGCATACCTGCGCTAACAGCACAGGAAGGCCTTGATATTTTAGAGCACAACAATAACATTTGCTTAGTGCTGCTTGATATGATGATGCCCGAAATGGACGGTTATGAAACCGTTGATGTAATAAGGCACAATGCCAAATTTGCGAGCCTGCCTGTTATTGCCGTTACCGCGCAGGCAATGGTTGGCGACAGAGAAAAAACTTTACAGGCCGGGGCAGACGCATACATTTCAAAACCTGTAGATGTAGATGAACTATTAAAATTATTAGCCAAATATTTGCATTAATGGACACCAGCAACAGCATAGGCGAAGCAGAGATTGGCATTTTACTTAACGACCTGCTGGAAGTGTATGGGTACGATTTTACCAATTATTCAAAGGCATCGCTGAGGAGAAGGATAGAGAATCTATACACCAAAGATAAATTTCCCAGCTTTGCTGAGTTCAGGTATAAGTTACGTAACGATGAAAATTACCTGCTGCGTTTTGTTGAGCAGGTAACCGTAAACGTTACCGAAATGTTTCGTGACCCGTCCTTTTACAAAACATTACGTACCGATATATTGCCGTTACTTGCTTCGCGGCCCGTTATACGCATATGGCATGCAGGATGCTCAACCGGCGAAGAGGCTTATAGCATGGCAATATTATTAAAAGAAGCTAACCTGCTGCATAAATCGTTGCTCTACGCAACAGATATTAACCCTGGTGTGCTGGAAAAAGTACGTAAAGGTATTTTTCCTTTAAGCCAAATGAAGCAATATTCAGAAAACTACAATCTAACCGGCAGCAAGGAAGCCCTGTCGAAATATTATACTGCACAGTACGAATGGGCCAAGTTTGATGAATCGCTAAGCAGCAGGATGATCATATCAACCCACAACCTGGTATCAGACAGTTCGTTTAATGAATTTCAATTGGTAGTATGCAGAAACGTGTTGATATACTTCGATAAGGTATTACAAAACCGTGTATTGGAATTATTTGACCAAAGTATTGAAACGCTTGGCTTTTTGGCCCTGGGCAGCAAAGAAACATTACGCTTCTCGTCTATTTATACTAAGTATAAACAATTGGAGAATAGAGAAAAAATATGGCGTAAGATGCAATATTGATAAAGGCCTTTGATCTAAGCCGGTTTAACGACATCATTTATTTTGGCACAATAATTTTAGCAGTGCTGTTTAAAAGCAGTATGTCAACTAAAGAAACACCCACAAATAGAGATGCAGAAATAATTCAACACCTGTTGAAAGATGATTGAACATTCCCAGCTCAACCTTCCCTGTCCTGGGTAAAACACCCGCTATAACATGGCAAATGTTTTGATGTTGTCAATACATTATCTAATCCATTAAAATTTTATTTATGGCAAAGTATTCAAAAGGCGCCCAGGCAAAAGTTAAAAAAGTTATGGACGAAAAGAAAGAAGGCACTTTAACCAGCGGCCGCAGTGGCAAAAAGGTTACCAGCCGTAAACAAGCTATTGCAATAGGCCTTTCAGAAGCAAGGGCAGCCGGCAAAAAAGTGCCAAAAAAAGCTACCGCAAAAACAGCAAAAAAGGCATCGCCAAAAAAAGCTGCAAAAAAAACCGCCCCTAAAAAGGCAGCTAAGAAAGCAGCAAAAAAATCTGCGTAAAATCAGCTACTTTGTTTTGTTTGTTACAATAAGCCGTTCTTTAAAAAAAAGTGCGGCTTGTTTATTTTTGACTAAAAAAGTTTTACAAAAAGCGACAATAATAAAACTTGGTACGGCAATTGTTTTGTTAACTATAATATCAAAACAAAGATCTATGAAAAAGATAATTATCGCAGCTTCAATTGTAGGCGCAGCAGCAGCCGGCGTTTATATTTATTTACGTAAACGCAACGCAGCAAACAAAATTGAAGATGCCGCCGATCATGCTGAACACGCAGCCAAAAGCCATATACGCAAAGTAAACCACAAAGTAAAAGAAGCGCTGGCATAGTTGCAGAACATTGTTAACTTACAGAAACATTAAATTATAAAGGCTGCATACATATTTTGTATGTGGCTTTTATGTTTGTGCCTGTTAGCAAACAAGAAATTTATTATTGTTCCCTTAAAATGGCAGGCCTATGCCTAATTGTATAGCATAGTTGTTAACGGCTCTCCCGTATTCAGTATCCTGCCAGGTAAAGTGCTTAAAGTCCAACCAGCCGCCGTTTTCCTGGCGTGCGGGGTCTTTCCACTTAATACCCATATCAAGCCGTATCAAAAAGTAATTAAAATCAAGTCTTAGGCCAGTGCCAACACCTATTGCTATATCGCGTCCAAAGCGGCTTATATCAAATTCGGCACCAGGCAGGGCAGGGTTCTTTTTTACGTTCCAAATATTGCCTGCATCAATAAATAGTGCGCTGCCAATTTTTACGCTGCCTATGGTTGCAACATTAAACCGCAGCTCTGTATTAAACTCAAGCTGCATATCGCCATATCGCTCGCTAAACACTGAAGTATCGCCGGCAATGTTTGATCCCAGGCCTATTTGCCGTAGGCCCCATGCCCGCATGCTGTTAGGTCCGCCGCCAATAAACTGTTTGAAAAATGGAAGTGTGTTGCCAAATTTGGGGTTATTGCTAAAATTATGGCCATAGCCCACAAAAAGGCGGTTCGCCCAAATAGTTGACTTGTTGGCAGGAGATAATTGAACCTGCTTTCTTATCTCAGCCTCAAGTTTAAAGAATTGGTAGAAATTTTTAATTCCCCAGGGAGCCAATTCACCAGCAGTTCTGAAATACCACGAGTTGTTCGGGTTTTTTGTACCGGCGAATGTTTTATTAACACTAACCTGGTGGCTTAGTACAGAGCCTGTATTAAATGCTGTACGCAAAAAAGGGTTTGCTGCAAAAGCTTCAACTAGCAGAGGCAGGGTGTCAAGTGAATACAGTTCCACATTTATAAACCTAAATTGCCAGTTCCAATTTTTCCTGGTGCGCCAGTCAATCCCGGCGCCAGTTACCAAAGATCGTATTCTAAAAAAGTTATTTCTTTCTGAATAGTTAGGTGTCAGGTCAAATTTCAAAGTTCCCCTCACCCGGTTCTTATAAAATGGCATTATTACATTGGGAACGCTATAGGCAATATTTAAAGATGACAGAAAGGTTTGGAGGAAAGGGTACTGTTTATCTAGGGTAAACTCAACACCATTGCTAAATGTAGCAGTAAGCTGTTCCGCCCTTTTACGTAAATTTCTGTTGGTATAGGTTATATTAAATGCGGTGCCGATAAGGGTGCCCGTACTTAAAAAATCACCTGTATTGCGGCTGCCTTCAACGGAAAAGGTAATGTTTTGCGGCCTTGCCGGCGACAGGAAAAAGTAAAAGTCAACGGAATCATTACGCAACAACGTTCGGTAATCAACCTGGCTCCACGCCGGCAAGCCATTAAAGTTGCTAATGGTACGGTTAAAGTTATCTTCGTTATAGAAGCGCCCCTGGTGTAGCTGCGTCATTTTTGTAAGCGTTTTTAACCTGAACAGGTAACGGTTGTAATACATGGTGTATTCGCCACGCCGCTGTATTTTTATATTTGCAGTGTCCTGCATAACCGTATCAGCAATAAGGCGTACATCTGCATCGGGGTAAAAATATATGTTACCTACCGTATAGCGCCGGAAGTATGCCGAATCGGGCAATAGCTGAAAGCCGGTATCACTATTTTCCCGCTGCATAACAGTTACAACTGTTGTTGGGCTTTGCTTTTTACGCTCAACAGCTTCAGATATTTTTTGTGCCTGCTCAAAGGGATCAGAAGAAAAATCCAGTAAGGCCTGGTCAAGCGTGTCGGCTTCGGCAATCAGGTTATCCCTGGTTAACAAATAATAGCCTTTTTGCCTGTACAGGGTAACCAGCCTGTCCAGTTCAGCTCCGATAAGATTTTTGGCAAACGGGCTTTTGTGTGGAGTAATAAGGCTGGCCTTTTTACTTGAATCTGCCAGGTATTGCAGGTGCGGTGTTGCAATGGCAACTATTTGGGTATCTATTATGGATTGCTTGCCGGTATAAATAGTATCAATAGCAGTTATACGCCGCTGGTCTTTAAATCGCGAGGGAACAATAGTATCTTTTATTTGAGAATAATAATACCCCTGTGACCTGAGGTAACCGCCCATAAACCCTGACGTACGTATGCGGTTGGCGCTGTCGTAAACAGGTGGGTTCTCTAATTTATAGGCAAAGAAAAACGGGGGGTACTTTTTATGTTTTTTTCTGAAAGATAATCCATACTGGCTTGACCTGGGGGCATACAGGCTATCGTCCCAGTAGCTGGCAAGGTCTGCGGTTAGCCTTTTTTTCTCATCTTTGGTTATATTACCTTCAACAACTATTTTGTTGTTGAAAACAAAAGGTGTATCAACAGGGTAGTTTCTAACAGCAGTTGTTTTTTCCGGCGAGCACGAGGAAAAGGTGCAGGCGATTAAAATAATGAAGCTAAGATAGTATAGGTGTTTACTGCTAAATTGCATGAATATGATTAGTAAGAATGAGGCCAAATATATTCAAAGTTTATACCACAAAAAAACAAGGGATGAGGAACGGCTGTTTATTGCTGAAGGGCCCAAGCTTATAAATGAGTTACAAGGCGTCGGTATTACTATAAAAAATATATATGCGCTGGCTGGTTGGGCACAGCAAAACACGCATATTAATAATGTTACTGTTATCACCGAAGCTGAGCTACAAAAAATAAGCAGCCTGCAAACGCCCAACCAGGTATTGGCAGTTGCCATTCAACCATCATTACCTGCGGAACCGCTGCTGCACGGCAGGCTAAGCCTTGTATTAGACGGCATACAAGACCCGGGCAATTTAGGCACCATAATACGTATTGCGGACTGGTTTGGCATTAGCCAAATAATAGCATCTGATGATACAGTTGATAAATATAACCCTAAAGTTGTGCAGGCAACTATGGGCAGCTTGTTCAGGGTGCATGTATGGTACAAAAACCTTACAGGCTGGTTGCCAAATGCTACAGTAAAAGTTTATGGGGCTTTGCTGAATGGTGACAATGTATTTACTACCGGCAAAATAAAAGAAGGCCTGCTGGTAATTGGTAATGAAAGCAAGGGAATTAGGCCTGAAACTACTTCCTTTATTCACCAGCCGCTTACCATACCCGGCAGTGGCAATGCAGAATCGCTGAATGCTGCGGTGGCAACAGGAATAATTCTGTCGCATGTCGTTTGATTGCAGATCTATTCCAGAATTTGATTCCGGCTAGTTAATAAGGCATATTGTAACCCACAATTTACTTCTGCAAATAAATCTGCAATCTGCAACCGCCAATCTGCAATAGTATGCTTAGTTTTAGCCCGTGAATGTAGCATCCTTTATAGCTAAACGAATAGCATTTAATAATCAGAAATCGTTTTCCCGCTTTATAATAAGGCTGGCAACTGCGGCTACTGCGTTAAGTGTTGCGGCCATGATAATTACCATAAGCTTTGTTTCCGGTTTCCAGGAAGCGGTGGGCAAAAAGGTATTTAGCTTTTGGGGGCACCTTCGCATACAGGAGTACCAGGAAGATAAACCCCTTGTTGCCGAAGAAACGCCGCTTGCGGAAAACGACACCGTCGTTCAGGTAGTAAAAGGGGTAAAAGGGGTAAAACAAATACAGGCTTTTATTACCAAAAGCGCCGTACTGGAAAAAAACAAAGAGATAGAAGGCATACTGTTTAAAGGAGTTGACAGCCATTATGATTTTGATAACCTGCAACCTTTTTTATTACAAGGCAAATGGCCGGTTTTTACTGACACTTCATACACAGGCCAAATAGTTATTTCGCAGCCTATTGCGGCAAAACTGCTGATAAAGCTAGGGGACACTATAAACATTCATTTTATTTCAATTGAGAAAAAAACAACCAACACAAGGCGTTTGCAGGTGTGTGGTATTTATAAGACTGGTATTGACGAGTTTGACCAACGTTTTGCAATTGGCGATATACGGCTGTTGAGGAAAATTAATAACTGGCATAGTGGTGAAATTGGCGGCTACGAGGTGTTTTTAGATGATTATAAAAACATGGACACCATTAACAACATTATTTATAACCAGTTGCCACAGGGTTGGGGCAGCCGTACAATTAAAGATGTATACCCATACATATTCGACTGGCTTAACATACAAGACACCAATGAGGTGGTGATATTTATTATAATGACGGTTGTGGCCATAATTAATCTTATTACCTGCCTGCTTATACTTGTGCTTGAACGCACACGTATGGTAGGGATACTAAAAGCTATCGGCAGCAGCGATGCAACCATACAGGAAATATTTTTGTACAACAGCACCTTTATTGCGGGCGTTGGTATTTTAACGGGATTTATTTTAGGTACCGGTATATGCCTGCTGCAACAGTACACAGGTTTTATAAAGCTGAATGAGTCGGCTTACTATGTTGCTGTTGCCCCGGTAAAAGTAATTTGGTGGGAGATTGGTTTAATTTGCTTGGGCACCCTTATAGTTTGTTTCCTTTCGCTTATTATACCCACTCTTTTTGTTAGAACCATCAGGCCTATTAAAGCCATTCAATTCAGGTAGGATATTTAGTATCATTTTGCAAGAAAAGGACTATACTCTTCAACCTTCCCATGGAGCATATTTATTAAATTTTCCACAGCCCTTAACCCCTGGCGCTCTGTGCTCTGCCAAGTACGTGAGCCGATATGCGGTGTAATTAAAGTATTGGGTGCTTGCAGCAGCGGATGGTTTGCAGGCGCCGGTTCTATATCCAGCACATCAGCCAGGTAAGCAGCAATTATTCTATCCTGCAAGCCTTGTTTTATCGCTTCACTGTTTACGAGCCTACCCCTTGCCGTATTAATAATTATACATCCTTTTTTTAAGGAGGTATTTATAAGATGACTATTGATGATTTCTTCGGTAGTTGAAGTTAGCGGCACATGCAAGGTCATAATATCAGCATTGGCCGCAAGGTTATAAATATCATTGGCTGGCATGCATCCTCTTTTAATAATGTCTGCTTCGTCAGCATGCGCTGTGTTTACAATAACCTTCATGCCAAAAGCAATTGCCCTTTTGGCAACCTCTTTGCCAGTCGCGCCAAAGCCCACAATACCTAATGTTTTGCCGTGCAGTTCAAACCCCGTTAACTTTTTCCAGCCGCCGGTTTTGGTTATGGCATATTCAAGGTGAATATTCCTGGCGAAAGACAGCAATAGCCCAAATACCAGTTCAGCCACTGCAAACTGGTTTACGCCCGGGCATATAGTTACCGGGATACCCAAACGCTTTGCCATTGCTATATCAATTTTATCAACCCCTACCCCGTACTTTGAAATATATTTAAGCCTGCCCTCCTGCCCTTTTTGTAAAACGGCGCCGGTTATTTCATCATCACCGCAAAGCAACGCATCGTACCCGGCAATTATGGGTAAAATATCCACTTCCACCAACGGGCCGCGCATGGTTATTAAATCATAACCCTGTTGTTGCAGTAAATGTAAATGGTTACCCGGCACGTCCTGGAACGAAGTAGAAGTTAGTAATATCTTCATTAGCTCAAATATTTACCGGCTTGGTATAAAAGTGTTCGCAGAATATTTATCCGCCGTAGTAGCTTCTGTACCACTCTACAAATTTCTTTATGCCCTGGTCAACAGTAGTAGATGGTTTGTAGTTTATTTCCTTTACCAGGTCATCTACGTCAGCGTAGTTAACCGGTACATCGCCTGGCTGCATAGGCATAAATTCTTTTATAGCTTCAATACCCAGCTCGTTTTCAAGCGCATGTATAAAATCAAGCAGGCTCACCGTTGCATTGTTGCCTATATTGTACACCTTATAAGGGGCGCTTGATGACGCGATACCGTCTTTTGACGCAGACCAGCCGGGTATGCCTTTAGGTTTATGCATGGCCAGCCTCGATACGCCTTCCACAATGTCATCAACAAATGTAAAATCGCGGCGCATGTTTCCGTTATTAAATACCTGTATAGGCTTACTTTCTGTTATCGCTTTTGCAAACATGTAGAGCGCCATATCAGGCCTGCCCCATGGGCCATACACTGAGAAAAAGCGCAAGCCTGTTGTGGGCAGCCCGAACAAATGGCTATATACATGCGCCATTAACTCATTGCTCTTTTTACTGGCCGCGTATAGGGATATAGGATGGTCGACAGTATGTTGTGTTGAAAAAGGTATTTCATCGTTTAACCCATACACGCTTGAGCTGCTTGCGTATAGCAAATGACCTGTATTATGATGCCTGCAGCATTCAAGCACATTGGCAAAGCCAACAATATTGCTGTTTATATAAGCGCCTGCGTTTATAAGGCTGTAACGCACACCTGCCTGTGCAGCGAGGTTAATAACAATATCAAAATTATGTTTTGCAAAAAGCTTGTCAAGGTTCTCCTTATCTTCCAGCAGTAGCTGGTAAAATGTATAGTTGTTATTGGTAATACTTACCGCAGGCTTATTGTATTCAATAGTATTTTGTTGTACACCGCCAGCCGCCAGCCTGCCATATTTTAAACTAACATCGTAATAATCGTTAATGCTGTCAACACCAACAACTGTATGGCCATGGGAGAGAATTTTATTTGCTAAGTGAAACCCGATAAAGCCAGCAGTACCAGTTATAAGAAAATTCATGCGTTATTGGTTTAAATTGCTATGCGTGTTAGGCCGGGCCTGTGTTTATTTGAATGCAATTTAAACAGTAAACACCATAGGCTGCAATAATAAATTTATATTGAGCTATATGCATAAAGGCGGCAAATGTAAGGCGCAGCCGGCATAATTGAGACCAACAACAGGGTCACTTAACCTTTTCAAGGTAAGCGCCATAACCGCTTTTTAAATATAGCTTGGCAAGTTCCAACAGCTTTTCACGGTTTATAAAGCCCATACGGTAAGCCACTTCCTCAATACACCCAATCTTTCTTGACTGGCGTTTTTCAATAACCCTTACAAACTCGCTGGCATCGTTTAACGAGTCGAAGGTTCCGGTGTCAAGCCAGGCCACACCCCTGTTCATTACGCCCACCTGCAGGTTACCTTGTTCAAGGTAAACCTTATTAACATCAGTAATTTCATATTCACCTCTTGGAGAAGGCTTTATGTTTTTTGCAATCTCAATTACTGAGTTATCGTAAAAATATAAGCCGGGCACCGCGTAGTTAGATTTGGGTTCTTTTGGCTTCTCCTCAATTGAAAGCGCTTTAAAATTATCGTCAAACTCAACTACACCATAGCGCTCGGGGTCGTTTACCTCGTACGCAAAAATGGCAGCGCCTTCCACATCGTTAAAAGATTGTACAAGCTTGCTAAACCCAGAACCATAAAAAATATTATCGCCCAGCACAAGCGCAACTTTGTCGTTACCAACAAATTCCTCACCAATAACAAATGCCTGGGCCAGGCCGTTTGGTTTTTCCTGCACAGCATAGCTGAACGAGCAGCCAATTTCATTACCGTTGCCTAACAGCCGTTTAAACTGGTCGTTATCCTCGGGCGTGGTAATAATAAGCACCTCCTTTATACCTGCCAGCATTAGCACTGATAAAGGATAATATATCATTGGCTTATCATAAATAGGCATCAGTTGTTTGCTTATACCTTTTGTAATTGGGTAAAGCCTGGTGCCAGAGCCGCCTGCAAGTATAATTCCTTTCATAATCAGTTTATAAGGTTTCTGTGTATTGTTGCAATGTTAAGTTCTGCTTGTCTTTGGCAGATAATGTAAATTCACTTTCATCCAACTTCCAGTTTATAGACAATTGTGGATCGTTATACATTATACCGCCTTCGGCAGCTTTGTCATAATAGTTATCGCATTTATAAAAAAATACTGCGGTATCGCTTAACACCACAAAGCCATGTGCAAAGCCACGGGGTATATAAAGCTGTGTGTGCGAGGTTGATGTTAATTCAATGCTATAGTACTGACCGAATGTAGGCGAACCTTTGCGCAGGTCAACAGCAACATCAAGCACTGCCCCATGCAGCACACGCACAAGTTTGGCCTGCGCCGCACCGCCTTTTTGAAAGTGAAGCCCGCGCAATACACCGCGCATTGATGTAGATTGATTATCCTGTACAAAATCAGCATCAACACCGGTCAGGTCAAAAAAAGTTTTACGGTTAAAGCTTTCAAAAAAACCGCCCCGGCTGTCTCCAAAAACAGTGTCATGAATAATAAAACATCCCGGTAGCGGACTTGATTCTATTTTCATATAAAATAATTACCTGTTGCTATACTGGGTTTCGTAATATTTTTGATAGTTACCACTGGTAACATGCTGTAGCCATGCGGTGTTTTGCAGGTACCAGTCAATAGTTTTGCTTAGCCCTTCTTCAAAAGTTACTGAAGGCGCCCAGCCAAGTTCTTTATTTAATTTAGATGCATCTATTGCATACCTTAAATCGTGGCCCGGCCTGTCTTTTACATAAGTAATAAGGCTTTCGCTTGTACCCGCAGGCCTGCCAAGCTTTTCATCCATCAGTTTTATCATCAGCTTTACAAGGTCAATATTCTTCCACTCGTTAAAGCCGCCTATGTTATATGTCTCGTGATTTTTACCGGAATGAAAAATTACGTCAATAGCCCGTGCATGGTCAATAACAAATAACCAGTCGCGGGTATTTTCGCCTTTGCCATAAACAGGTAAAGGTTTATTATGGATGACGTTATTGATGAACAGCGGTATCAGCTTTTCAGGAAAGTGGTTGGGACCATAGTTGTTTGAACAATTGGAGATAACATAAGGTAACCCGAATGTTTCGCCATAAGCCCTTACAAAATGGTCTGAAGCTGCTTTGCTTGCAGAGTAAGGCGAGTTAGGCGAATATGGTGTTGTTTCTGTAAACAAACCTGTCTCGCCAAGCGTACCATACACTTCATCAGTTGACACATGGTAGAACCTATGTTCGCCGGGGTTGGCCTTCCAATACTCTTTAGCAACATTAAGCAATGTAACGGTGCCCGCTATATTGGTATAAATAAAGTCCATGGGCGACAGGATAGAACGGTCAACATGGCTTTCAGCTGCCAGGTGTATAATGTCTGTTACAGCGTATTTCTCAAAAATACCCTGTATAGCGGCCCCATCAAGAATGTTTGCTTTTTCAAAGGTGTAATTTGGCAGGCTTTCAATGTCAATAAGGTTTTCAAGGTTGCCTGCGTAGGTAAGCGCATCAACATTAATAATTCTATATTCCGGGTATTTGGTTACGAATAACCTTACAACATGTGAACCGATAAAGCCTGCACCGCCTGTAATAACTATGCTCTTTAACATGAGGAATTTGTTTTTAGATCGCAAGCAATGCGAGGATATTGTTTGCGCTAAAGTAGCGGGTAAATGCCATAGAAAAAAATTAATATCTGTTTAAAAAACTCTTTACCAAAGCTTGATCGAACTATTGTTTTAACCGGCGGTTTAAAAAATGGTTACAGTACAGTTTCAAATTGTGACAGTATACTTTAATTAAGCCAATAAGCAGCAGGCGACACGGCAGTTACTTATTAAATTAATGCTATTTCTAACTATTACCAGCACTAAAGTGTAAAATAAAACGCCAAATGCGGTCAATTAAAATGACCTTACGGGACGAACTCCATGAGTCGCGGAGACATAATCGTTCCAGAAACCTGTTTTATATACATAAAGGCCGCTGCCGTACCAGGTTCCCTGGCTTGAAGACCAATATCCGGTCGTTTCAATACCATTAAATCCGTCAACTACAAGGTTATTTTTTACCAAAGTCCTCAATTCGTCTAAAGATGGCAAAAACCAGTCTGCAAAACCGCCACCCCTATAACTTGCACAAATACTGGCTGCATATTGCCCGGGCCCTTGTAAATTGATGATGTATGCTGTATTGGCGGCACCCGCACCAATAGCTCTCGCAGTATCGCTTTTTCCGTCTTGGTTATTAGTCAGTGACCAAGGTGCTAGATTAAGATCGCGGATGGCTGCTATCAGTCCATGCTGGCCCGAAGGATCTACATAATAAATTATACCGCCACCGTAAGATTGCCCTATTGAATATGGATTGTTGCTGGTAGTAAAAGATACAGTTGGGCCATATCCTATCCCGGCACTGTTTACAGCGTATGCACGCACATAATATTTTGTGTTGCTTGCAAGGCCGGTTAAGTTATTTCTAAAGTAGCCGGTATCGCCGCTGCCATACGCAAATTTTGATGCATTTAGTGTATCAGGATCCGGGCTGATACCTATTACAAACCCCTTGGATGTAATAGCAACGCCACCGTTATCAATTATGGTACCACCGCACAATACATTCTCTTTGGTAACAGCTATAATTTTGGGTGCTGTAAGTGTAGGCACAACTGCAGGACCTGTAGTCAAGCTAAATTGGTTGCCCAAAACGGTTGCCACAGCGTCTACAGGATAACCATATAACGGGGCTGCGTAAGCCCGTACATAATAAGTAGTTGAGGGTTCCAGGCCCGAGATTGTATATAAGGTATCTGTTGGCACCTTACTTGTATCTTCAAAAGATGATCCTGCTGCATACCGCGGATGAATGCCATTATTAGGCATTAAAGGAATCGAATCTTTACTCAAACAAATGCCCATCACTGTCCTTAAGCTAGTTTGAAGGCTACCCCCCTTACGAATAACATGCACTCCAACAATGGCAGAAGTGTTTGTTATTGAACTTGGGGCAATAGTTGTAACTACAGGATATGCTGCCCCAACCCACATTGGAAGAGCGCCGCCGCCAGTGCCGTCTGCACCAATATCCCTGGCCGGCATCATAGTTAATACCTGCCCTACGGTCCCGGCAGGTAACACCTGCCACTTATTTCCATCCCAATATTGTATATCGCCATAATTTCCCGCAGGGCCGCTGCGTCCCGCATATAATGCATAAGGCACACTAACCAGTTGGCTGCTACCTATTAATTTGTAATCAGTACCGGCGTTGGCATCCACCGAAATTTGCAGCCATTTATTTCTGCCATCGCCCCAGTTTATTTGTGCAAAGCTGCCTGCTGTGGCAGCGCCTTTGCCTATCTGTATGGTAAAATAACCTGTTGAACTGGTGGTTACATGCTGCACTTCAGTATAAATAACTGCACTTGTTGCAGTATCCTGCAAAATGCTGGCCTGTATAGCTATGGCCTGCGATGCCAACGGCGCACCGGCATTATTGCGCACAATACCCTGGTAATTAAAACTGGCAGGCGCCTGTGCATTTACCTGCAAAACAATTACAACAAAAAGGGCGGCGTAAAATATGTGTTTCATAAGTAAGGTTATTACAGGGTTTTAATTAACAACATTGGTTTATTGTATGGCAAAACATTAGCAATAGCAATATAGCATTAAAAAAAATCGCAATATAAAATTAGCAGCCTATACCGGAATTTAAAATGCTCTTACAGGCCTTACTCTATACCAGTTTGTCTGGCTTGCCGAATACTTGGATCCTGCGCCCCAAAATGGTATATAAAAAGCCGAGTGAGAATATTTTGCCGGGTTTTCGGTGGAGCTCCAATACGAAACATGGTCAGCATCATCAAACCCATCAACTACATTTCTATTTACGAAAAGTGTTCGCAGTTCATTTGCTGACGGTAAAAACCAGTCTGAAAAACCACCGCCCGTATAACCGGTACAAATACTGGCAGCGTATCTTCCCGGCCCCTGCACCGCTACAATATAGGCTGTATTAGCAGCTCCTTTGCCAATGGCTTGCGATGTATCACTTACTCCATCTTGAAGAAATGCTAACACCCAGGGAGCGTCTCCGCCTCCCTGGTCAGCAGTAGCTGCTATTAACCCGTGCTGGCCTGTGGCATCTACATAATAAATTATACCACCGCCATAGGGCTGCCCTACTGAGTAAGGATTGCTGCTGGTAGTAAGCGCTATTGTTGGCCCATACCCCACCCCGGCACTATTTACAGCGTAGGAGCGCACGTAGTATTTTGTATTGCTTGCCAAACCGGTTAAGTCGCTTTTAAAATAACCGGTATCGCCGCTGCCATACGCAAATTTTAATGCGGTAACGGTATCAGGGTTAGGGCTGGTGCCAATTACAAATCCTTTGGACGTAATGGGGGAACCACCATCATCAGTGGCACTGCTGCTGCACCAAACGTTCTCCCGGGTAGTAGCCAGTATTTTTGTAGTAAGCGTAGGCACTACTGCCCCTGCCGTAGTAAATGTTACCTGGTTGCCCCAGACTTTAGCTGAATTGCTAGAGGTAAATGCATTGTAGCCAACTGCTCTCACATAATATTTGGTTGAGGCACTAAGGTTTGTTATTGTGAAAAGCGTGTCCCCACCGTTATGCCCATATGTTTTACCATTTACTGCACCGCTTAGCGGAATAGAATCTGTACTTACATATATACCGGTAGAGATAGCTACATTATAGGCATTAATAACATGTACACCGGCTACAGCCGTGTTAGATTTTATTGAAGTTGGGCCAACCGTTGATATGGCGGGATATGGGCCACCCGTCCATGTTGGCGCAAATGCGCCCGTGCCATCCGGCGAAAAATCTTTGGTCTGCGTCATAGTTAACACTTGCCCGCCATTGCCTTCAGGCAAAACCGTCCATTTAGTACCATCCCAATATAGCAGGTCGCCGTAATGTGCGCCTGCAGGGCCGCTGTTGTTTGCATATAATGCATAAGGCACGCTAACCAACTGGCTGCTGCCTATTAATTTGTAGCTGCTGCCGCCTGTAGCATCCACTGAAATTTGCAGCCATTTATTTCGGCCATCGCCCCAGTTTATTTGCGCGAAGCTGCCGGTCGTGGCGGCGCCTTTGCCTATTTGTATAGTAAAGTAACCTGTTGAACTGGTGGTAACATGCTGCACTTCAGTATAGATAACTGCACCTGTTGCAGTATCCTGCAAAATGCTGGCTTGTATAGCTATAGCCTGCGATGCTAAAGGCGCACCGGCATTGTTGCGCACAATGCCCTGGTAATTAAAACCGGCAGGCGCCTGTGCGTTTACCTGCAAAGCAATTACAACAAAAATGGCGGCGTACAATATGTATTTCATAAGCAAGATTGTAACAGTTTTTTTAAAATAAACCCGGCTTTACTAAAATGGTGGTTATAACTTAAAACAATAAAAAATATCTTACTGTTATTTTCGCGTGTGCCTTACCTAACACTACACATCATCTAACGCAAGGTTGTTTCGTGTTATAATTTAATGAGTTTAGATGTTTTTATTTTTGTACCATTTATTACCTGTAAAAAGTATGTGCCGGCAGGCAGATCATTTACAGTAAATATATAGTTGCCTGCTTTGGTGGTTACCGCTTTTACTATTTTCCCGTTAACGTCTATAAGCCTTAAATTAGTTTTTTCACCAGTTGAAAGGCCGTTTACATATAACAGGTCTTTTGACGGGTTGGGGAAAACATTTATGTTAACCCCGTTCAACGAGCCAATCAATACTATGTTTGAATAAACAGGTTGCCCGTTAGTTTCAACAGCCTGCAAACGGTAATAAACAGTTTGCTGAGCTTGTGCAGCGTCAGTAAAACTATACGACTGCTGCAGGTTGTTATCCCCGCTTGTTGCCACCCTGCCGATCTCTTTAAAATCTAAGCCATTAAAACTTTGCTGAATGATAAAATAGTTGGTGTTTGTATTAGCTGCCTGCTGCCATTGCAAAAGATTACTTTGCTGGCGGCGGGTGACTGTTAAATTTAATGCTGAAGTTGCAAGTGTAACTGCATTATTGTACCGGGCCAATGTTGTATGATATGAGTTTAACGAGTCTTTTGCAACCCCTGAGGCTACCAGCCGGCCATCAGCCTGTATGGCAACACCGTATGCCCTTGAATCTGTTTTGCTAATTTGTGTGGCTACAACGCCCCCGCTTCCAAAAGTTTGATCAAGCGTTCCGTTAACTTTAAACCTTGCAAGGCCAAAAGCTATAACACCATTTAGGGTACCGCTGCCGGCAACAACTATTTTATCGTCCGGCTGTATAACCATAGCATTTATCCCGTCAGCTGATGAACCTGGGTAAACATGAGCCTCTATCTTTCCATTTATGCCAAACGCACTGTCAGGCATACCATTAGCATTAAATTGTGCAACCCCAAAAATCCGGTTCGATGTCACAAAATAATAGCCGCCTACAATTATTTTATTAACGCTGTTCAGTTTTACACAACTTGGGTTAATATTGGTTACTATCTCTGATATACCATTAACCGCAAAGCTGCTGTCAGGCTTGCCGCTATTGTCAAATTTCACCAGTACTATCCCCCCTTCGGGATGGCTTACATATTTATAAAAACCTGCTAATATAACACTGCCTCCGGGCAACGCACATAAGGTTGTTGCGTAGTTATCGCTTGCATATCCTTTTACAATCGCGTATCCATTATTACCACCAAAATTAGTATCAAGCGTACCATCGCTGTTAAATTGTACGCAGCCTATTCCGGGTGAGCCAAGTTCCATTGTAATTTTGCCGTCTTCTTTTATAGCAAAATCGAACCCGGTTTGTAATATGTTGTTACCATTGCCATCTACTTGCGCAGCCACTGTATTTGCCATAAACGCACTATCTATCTTTCCGTCGGCGCTGTATCTTATAAGCAATACATTACCTTCCTCGCCTGATCCCGCCGCGATTAAACGCCCATCCGCCATCTGGGCCATTGAATAAAATGGTCCATATCTTGTCGCATCAATTTCAGCCGTAGTTCCATTAATACCGAAACTGCTGTCCAAAGAGCCATCGCTATTAAATCTAATCAGTACGGCATACCCATTGTTAACCCCAGCCGTTACAATCTTGTTATCTTTAACTGATAATACTGCACGCGCACCTCCAGACGATGATATAACAACGCCCTGGTTACCAAATGTTGCATCAAGGCTGCCACTTTGCGCCCGCAAATTGGTAAAAAAAGCAGTCGAAAAAATCAATATTAGTTTGGAAAAATGATATTTATTTAAACGTAAAATTGAAGCCATACAGCAATTATTTATTAGTAGGTTAAATGGTTGTGGTTGCTATAGCAATATAACCTAAAAATAAGCCTTTATTTTAATGTATGAAAAAAGCCTTTCTCCGATAAATGATATTATTGGAAAAACCCATTTTTGCAACTGAAGGCTAATGGAAATTAATAAAAGCCGGCAGAAATTGAAAAATAAATAGGTAAACAGATAAATAGGTCGGCAGGCAACACAACCTTCATCAAATACCCGCCAACCAGATGCCTCTCAATCCTCGCTAAGGTTGATTGCGGATAGCTGAAATTGTAGCGCCCTTATAACGTTGTTTGAAGGAAGCGAAAAATTTAAGCAGTAATAAATTGCTGCCAGCACTACTTAATTATCATGCCAGCCGCAACAGTCTCGTTGGTTGTTTCATCTACCAATATAAGCGAGCCGGTTGAACGGTTTTTTCGGTACGCATCGTATACAAGCGGCTGCGTAGTTCTTAGCCTTACCCTTACAATGTCGTTCATTTTAATTTCCTTATCATCTTCAACTCTTTGCAGGTTGTTAATGTCCATTTTGTATACCACTTCTTTAATAACCGTTCTTACTTCGCGGGTACTTTGGCGCAGGTAATATTTTGCTGCGGTGTTTGCTTTTTTGGCGTTAAACCAGCAAAGCATAACATCAAGGTCCTGGCTCATTTCGGGCACATTGTTCTCTTTAACTATCATATCCCCGCGACTTATATCAATATCATCGTGCAGTGTAATGGAAACAGACATAGGCGAAAATGCCTCCTGCAGCGGGCCAGAAAATGTATCAATTGCTTTAATGGATGAAGTTAAGCCTGAAGGCAATACAGTTACTTTATCGCCCGGGCGAAAAATACCACCTGCAATACGCCCGGCATAGCCCCTGTAATCGTGATACTCGGTTGAATGGGGACGTATAATGGTTTGTACTGGAAAACGTGCGTCAATATGGTTATAGTCGCTGCCAATATGTATTGTTTCAAGCGTGTGCAACAATGTGGCACCATGGTACCATTTTGTATTCTCACTGTGGTTTACCACGTTATCCCCTGCAAGGGCACTAATGGGTATATATCTTATATCGTTAATATCCAGCTTGCTGGCAAATTCAGTGTACGAGTCAACTATATTATCAAACGCTTCTTCTGAGTAATCAACAAGGTCCATTTTATTTACACAAACAATTACGTGTGGTATTTTAAGCAACGAAGCTATGTATGAATGCCTGCGTGTTTGTTCAACAATACCATTGCGCGCATCAACCAATATTAATGCAAGGTTTGCGGTTGAAGCGCCTGTAACCATGTTGCGCGTGTATTGAATATGGCCCGGTGTATCGGCAATAATAAATTTACGCTTTGGTGTTGCAAAATACCGATAAGCTACATCTATAGTTATGCCCTGCTCACGCTCACTGCGCAGCCCGTCTGTTAACAAAGACAGGTCAATATGTGCAAGCCCTTTGCGTTCGCTTGACTGTTTAATAGCAGCTATCTGGTCTTCAAAAATTGACTTTGAATCGTATAATAAGCGTCCTATCAGCGTGCTTTTGCCGTCATCTACACTGCCTGCTGTTGTAAAGCGCAATAACTCCATGGTATGTTTCATAAACAATAATTACTTTAAATGCTTAAGGTTTATACTAAAAATAGCCCAGTTTTTTACGGTCTTCCATTGAGGTTTCAGAACGTTTGTCATCACCCCTGTTGCCACGCTCAGTGCTGCGTACAGCAGATACTTCGTCTACAATTTTTTGCAGCGTATCAGCGTCTGATTCAATACCGCCGGTAATGGTAATATCGCCCAATGTTCTAAAGCGCATCAATTTTGTTTCTGCGGTTTCGCCATCACGCATTATCAAAAATTCAGAAACAGGCAGCCATGACCCATCGCGGTAAATAGCTTCTCTTTCGTGGGCAAAGTACAGCGGCGGTATAGCTATATTTTGTTGAAGAATGTAATTCCAAACGTCCATCTCTGTCCAGTTACTTATAGGAAACACACGAAAATGTTCACCCTGATTTTTACGGCCATTAAAAATATTCCATAACTCCGGGCGCTGATTTTTTGGGTCCCACTGGCCAAACTCGTCCCTGTGGCTAAAAAACCTTTCCTTGGCACGGGCCTTTTCTTCATCCCTTCGGGCGCCACCGATAGCAGCATCAATTTTATAATGCTCCAGTGTATCCAGCAGCGTTACAGTTTGCAATGCATTGCGGCTTGCGTTTAAACCTGTTTCTTCACGCACACGGCCTTTGTCTATTGACTCCTGCACCGATCCAACAATTAACTGAACACCAAGTTCATTAACAAGGTTATCCCGAAACACCATCGTTTCAGGAAAGTTATGCCCGGTATCAATATGTATTAACGGCAACGGTATTTTGGCGGGCCAAAATGCTTTTTTAGCCAAATGCGTAACCACAATTGAATCTTTACCTCCTGAAAATAATATGGCCGGCCTTTCGTATTGGGCTACAACTTCCCGTATAACAAAAATGGCCTCTGCTTCAAGCTCCTGTAAATGTGAAAGAAAATATTTCTGCATACTGCTCTAATTAAATTTTGAGTTTAGGAAGAATATTATCAACAACCTGCCGTGCAGATTCTTCAATAGTAAACTTATCGGTTTGTATATGTACATCCGGGTTTTGCGGCATTTCAAAAGGTGATGAAATACCTGTAAAATTGCTTATTTCTCCATTGCGCGCTTTTTTGTAAAGGCCCTTAACATCCCGCTGTTCGCACACTTCAAGTGGCGCGTCAACAAATATTTCAATAAAACGTTCCTGCATCAATTCACGCAACAACTGCCGGTCTTTTTTAAACGGAGATACAAACGCAGCCAGTACCACCAGGCCTGCATCGCACATAAGTTTTGCCACCTCCCCTATCCTTCTAATGTTCTCAATACGGCCTTCTTCAGAAAAGTTCAAATCTTTATTTAACCCTTTGCGAATATTATCGCCATCCAGGGTATAGGTATTAAACCCGAGGCTGTACAGGTGCTGCTCAACCGTATTAGCCACCGTACTTTTACCTGAGCCTGACAGGCCGGTAAACCACAGGCACGCCGAATGATAACCATTTTTGCGCTCCCGCTGCAGCAGGCTTATTTGATAGTTATGAGATATTATGTGAAGGCTTTCGGCCATTTGTTATTAGTTATTAGGCTTATTAAGATAGCTTCTCAACAACAAACCATGGGTTTAATAAATTCTCTTTATTATATACCAACTCCGCCTTTGTTGCATAATCATACACATTGCAACCTGCAAACCTGGCTACAGCGTGGCCTGCTGCCGTGTCCCACTCCATAGTAGGCGCCAGCCGCGGGTAAACCTGCGCTGCTCCTTCCGCAACTAGGCAAAGCTTTATTGAGCTACCTGCATTAACTATAGTTATTTCGCCATGCGCCTTTCTTCTGCCCTCAATAAAAACATCGGTCTCCGGCGTGTTATGGCTTTTACTGGCTACAACAGTATAAACCTCAACAGTACTTTGTAATGGTAATTTTTTTGCGTTTTTTATAATCTCAGCAACAGGCGCAAGTTGCTGCAAATTTACCTTATAGTAAAAGCTGCCTTTATCTTCAGCGCCAAAATATAACGCACCTGTTACTGGTGCGTATACAACACCCATAACTGGGGAACCATTTTTTATTAATGCTATATTAACGGTAAATTCACCCGTCTTCTTAATAAATTCTTTTGTCCCGTCAATTGGGTCAATCAGCCAAAATATATCCCAGCTTTTACGGTCTGCAAAGTCAATCTGCTTGCCTTCTTCACTTAATAACCTAATGTTGGTTTGTGCAAGGGCTTGTTTAATAACGGTGTGAGAAACCTTATCCGCCTCAGTCAGGGGGGAATTGTCATTTTTTGTTTCAATAGCAAAATCCCGGCTATACACTTCTAAAATTTGCCTGCCAGCCTCTAATGCAGCGTTAATTGAAACGTTGAGTAAATCCATCAGTATGTAAGGATGTTTGAGTAACCTATGAAGCGAAATTAGCAATTTTTAGTTTATCTCTATCGAAATACAGGGAATTATAGCCGATATTTAATAAACAAAGAATTTATATTAAAAAGGTAGGTTAGAAAGTGACACCAACATCCGTAGAAAGAATAGAAAAATGAGGAAGATTACTCTGTAGCTATGCCAAAATAAACAAATTTTAACGGCTCATCTCCCAAAGCCCTCAGTTCATGTGGCGCTTGTGCAGGTATACGCAAAAAAACACCCGCTTCAAGTTTATAGGTGTTTCCGTTAATGGAATACTCCCCCTCGCCTGATAAAAAGTAGAAACATTCTTCCATAGTTTTATGTAAGTGCATTTCACACTTTTCACCAGGTTTAAACTCACCATAAGCAAACTGGGTAAGTTTTGTGGGAGTATCTTCGTTTTTTAAAAAAACGTATTTAAGGCCTTCGTCGTGGGCAGTAGGCACTGGTATTATATTGCTGAGCTTCTCAAATATTTTTTGTTCCATAATATAATACCCGTACAAAAGCGGGCGGTTTTTATGCTTTTTTACTGCCGGCAAAAACTTCAAATATATTGTAAACAATAAATTTAGGCACAATTTCTACATAACGTTTAAAAAGCCGTTTTGGTTCTTTTGTCATTCTGTAAAACCATTCCATGCCTATTTTTTGTATCCACGCCTGTGTACCAAACTGCTTGTAAAAGAAAGTGCCAATTAAATTCTAACTTTCCATGCTTCTACAATTTGCCTTATAGTTTCTTCAAGGCTTATAGTTATATCCCATTTTGGAAAATGGCTTTTCATTTTACGCAAATCGCTGTAGTAGCATATGTGGTCACCTTCCCTGTTCTTATCAACATATTCATAAACCTGTGCTTTGCCGCTAAATTTTTCAACAATAGCAAAGGCTTCAAAAATAGAACAAGTATTGTCTTTACCGCCGCCAAGATTATATACTTCGCCGGCCTTAGGTGCATTAATAAACTCTTCCATAAAACAGGCAATGTCGTGAGAATGTATATTATCCCTAACCTGCTTGCCTTTATAACCGAATACCGAATATTTTTTTCCTTCCAGGTTACATTTTACCAAATAGCTTAAAAAGCCATGCAGCTCAACACCTGTATGGTTGGGTCCGGTTAAACAACCACCCCTTAATGCGCAACAAGGTATATTAAAGTAACGGCCATATTCCTGCACCATAACATCAGCAGCAACTTTTGATGCGCCAAATAATGAGTGTTTTGACTGGTCAATTGTAAAGGTCTCAGCTATACCATGCTCATAAAATGGATCATCATAGTCCCACCTTGTTTCCAATTCTTTTAATTTAATTCTGTTGGGGGCATCACCATACACCTTATTGGTACTCATGTGTATAAAAGGGGCCTCGGGGGCAAATTGACGGGCAGCTTCAAGTAAATTTAATGTGCCAACAGCGTTCGTATCAAAATCATCAAATGGAATTGCTGCAGCCCTGTCGTGGCTTGGCTGAGCCGCCGTGTGCACAATTACATCTGGTTTAAGCTCTTTAATTTTACTAAGCATCCCCTGCCTATCTCTTAAGTCAAGTTCATGGTGCTTAAAATTTTTCAAAGTCTTTTCTAATCTCTGCTGGTTCCACCTTGTATCGCCCTGCGGCCCAAAAAAAACAGCACGCTGATTATTGTCAATGCCATGAATTTCATATCCTTTTTCAGCAAAATGTACACAAACCTCGCTACCAACAAGCCCTGAAGAACCAGTAACAATTAGTTTTTTCATACTTTAAATTTTAAAGACTTTTTAATAAACAGGTAAATAAATAGTGAATTGGTAAAAAGATAGCGTTTCCAAAGGCGTTTAGGCTCTCTTGTCAACCTATACAACCACTCCAGGCCAGATTTCTGCATCCATGCCGGAGCTTGTTTTACAGTGCCTGCATGAAAATCGAAAGCTGCACCAACAGCCATCATTGCTGCATTAATTTTACCCAAATGGGATGCAACCCATTTTTCCTGCCGGGGGCACCCGCGGCCAACCAGTACAATATTGGCGCCTGATTGATTTATTTTTTTAATGTCTTCCGCATCTTCATCTTCAGTGGCATCTCTAAACCGGTCAACATGCACACCCGCTATGGTAACACCAGGGTATTCGCGATGTATAAAATCCGTTAGCTTATGAAGTGTTTCTTTTTTGCTGCCATACAGGTAAACGCTTAAGCGTTCTTTATTGGCTTTATCTAACACATAAAGGGTTAAAGTTGGCCCGTATACCCTGTCCTTTAAATTGGTTTTATAAAATGAGTTCATTGCCCACCTAACCGGTTGTCCGTCAGGCACAATCAAATCAAGCTTATTCACCTGCTCCATCAGGGCCTTGTTTTTAAAGCTTTCTATTAACCCGTGCACAGCAAGCGCAGATACTCCGTAACTTTTGTGCTGTTTGGCATTATTTATAATTTCCTGCGAAGCTTCATCATAGTTTGTGGATGTATAATTTACGCCAAAAATTGAAACTTTGTTCATTTATATTATTTTATAAATTAACAATCAAATCATCGTTACATTACTTGTAAAAATGACTTAAACAAGCCTTAGTTTGTTTTTTGCTTTTGTTTAAGCTGTTCCGTTATCCAGGCATAAGTTTTTTCAACACCTTTTTTGAGTGGCTCGGAAGGCGACCAACCGAGTTTTTCTTTTATAAGTGCGTTATCTGAGTTTCTGCCACGCACACCTGTTGGGCCGGGAATATTTTTAAGCGTTATGTTTTTACCTGAAATCTCTATAACCATTTTTGCAAAGTCGTTAATAGCAATCATTTCTTCTGAGCCAAGGTTAACTGGTCCGCTAAAATCACTATCCATCAACCTTCGTATGCCGTCAACACATTCGTCAACTAATAAAAATGAGCGGGTTTGTTTGCCATCGCCCCAAATTTCAATTACGCCGCCATCTGCCGATTCGGCAACTTTGCGACAAACTGCAGCAGGCGCCTTTTCCCTACCGCCATACCATGTGCCCTGCGGCCCAAAAATGTTATGAAACCTTGCTACCCTTACTTGCACACCATGATTGCGCTGGTAAGTTAAAAACAACCTTTCGCTAAACAGTTTTTCCCAACCATATTCACTGTCCGGCGCGGCAGGATATGCAGAATCTTCAGAGCATTTTGGGTTATCAGGGTCAAGCTGGTTGTATTCAGGGTACATACAGGCTGATGATGAGTAAAATATTTTTTTAATTCCTTTGTGTTTAACTTCTTCTAACACATTAAGGTTAATTAGTGCGCTATTATGCATAATTGCTGCATCATTTTCGCCGGTAAATACAAAACCCGCCCCGCCCATATCTGCAGCAAGCTGGTAAACCTCGTCCAAATCTGCTGAAACCACATCGGCAACAACGTCCGGTTTTCTAAGATCACCAATTATAAATTCGTCGGCGCTATTATTTCCATATTCATTTTCTTTTAAATCAACGCCACGTACCCAGTATCCTTCTGCTTTTAAACGATTAACTAAGTGACCACCAATAAAACCACCTGCACCGCAGACTAAGGCTTTTTTCATATTGTTATTTTTAGTTTATAAAAAGCATTTCTTTTCAAAAAGCATTTTTTTGCTATCTGTTTACAACAAAATTTTTTTCAAATGTAAGCGTGTTTTTTGGGGGCGGATTTTGAACTGGTTTGTATTAACTAGTACTGGCCCGTTATAATACAACCACAAGCTATAATAGTTATTGCCGGTACACTCTACCTATCGCAGGTTTACGAAAGGCAATTTTTGCTGAATATTTTTAGATATTCTTTCCGGCGCAATTTAACCCGAAATTGACAAAAAAAATCAATCACTTAATATTTTTATTTTGTTATACAACAGGTTTTTGCAAATATAAGCGGTACAGGAGATTAGATAGAAATTTTACGGCTAATGGAAAGTTTTGATTCGATTTGTGGTATTTGTCTTTCAATATCTGTATTCGTGTATAAATAATCACACGTACCTATCCGTAAAATAACTCTACATTTTTCTCTCGGTGTTAATTACAAGTGTATAAGGGGGTGCAGAACAAAAAGACAGGTGAGGCGAAATGATGAGTAGCTGGCATAATTAAGAGCTCGGGGACTATATCAGGCGATTTTAAATTCTGCTAAATTATGTAAAGCCAGCTAAAAAGTATGGCTTGTTGCCTGCAAATGAAGCTTTTCCGGCAAAAAATACATAATGAAATTAATGCCCCCTGTAGCCGGTTGGTCCTATATTTCTATTTAATATGTTTTGGTTTAACGAAGCGGTTTTGAAGCCACCTCGTTAAAATAATAATAATAGCTGTTATTTTAACAAAATAACAGACGAAAAAGGCTGAATAGTAACCGAACCTTGGTAAATATTATTTTTTAAATCTTTGTATGTGCCGTTTAATCTTACCTCCTGTGCTTGGTTCGAAGGATTGTATCTGAATAAGACACGCTCTGAGTTTATTTGAGCCATATTAACTTTCAGAATCTTAGCATCTAAATCTTTGTTTGCGCTTCTTTTCCAATCATCGCCTGACATTGAAACAAAATTCTTATTTACTGTATTTGTTATATCACGCATTTGAATCGGCGACCTGTTATTTTCAGTGTAAATATAACTATTTCCGCTAAACTTGGCGAAAGCAGCTGGGGAATATACGGCAAACCTGCCAGCCATTTGATTATCTTTTTTCAAAAAAAATACATTACCCTGTACATTATTATTCTGCACGCCACATGTATTTTCCTGAATAAAAACGCCTTCGGTGTTATCATACAGGGTATTATTCATAATATTTACACCACTAGAGGAATGAACAAAAATGCCTGCCGTTGCACAGTTAAATATAGTGTTGTTTAAAATATCCACGTTCATTGAACAATCGTCAATATAAATACCATACGCTGACGGATCTGTTTTGGCCCACCCAAAGGCCCCCTTTGTTGTACCAAATACATTGTAAACAATATTGTTTTGTATTTTTTGGTCGTGGTAACTATACTGGCTTACAAATTTGTTATTAACCTTTGTTGCATTAAAGGTATATATCCCACCCCCGTCGCACTGGATTAAGTTTACATTAGAAATTACATTACGCTGTATAATAATATTACTTGATTCGAAACGAATACCTATAAAACCCAGGCTATCCATGGTGTTATTTTCTATTAGTGCCGAACCCTGATCCCGCTGGTCGTTTTTGTAATACACTGCCATACATTGCAAATTTTTAGATTTGCTCATGCCAGCAACTAAAGAAACATTTTTTATGTGATTACCAGCCATAGTAAAGTTTTTTGGCCCCAATACTTCTACCGCAATATTGTTTAAAAAAGAAATATTATTGTTTAGTATTTGAATATCAGAGCCCTGTCCCAAAATTGAAATACCATTTTCACCACAGTTTTTGATAGTTACATTTTTAATTACCAGGTTTGAACAATTACCTTTAGCAAATATTGCATAATGCAGGTTCTGCAATATTTGAATATTTTCTATAGTAACATAACTTGCATTGTTAATATTAATGCCAGCGTTTATAGTGGTTACTTCAACAGTTTGTTTATTTGGGTCAGTGTCTGAAAGATAAACGTACACCTGTTTATTTGTACTGTCAAAATACCATTCACCTTCCTCATCTAGTGTAGCAAGGCTTTTTTGTATAAAAAAGCCCCACTTATCGGCTATCTCATAGCTTGCATCTGGCCTTAAAGTAAGTGTATTTCCATTTTCGTTTAAAATTTTTGCTTTATCAAATATCCACTGCTGTGGGTGATATACAACTTCAGCGCCAGCCCAGTTCTTTCCATCAAGGTCGTTAGACTGCAAAATGGATTTACCACTATGGGACGAAACAGTTAAATAGCCATCGTTGGGGTCGTCAAGATTAGGATAACGCCCTAGTTTTAATGCTTTTTTATTTAAATAAACTCCGGTAACAGTTTCGCGGCATTGCGGGCAGGTTGTTACCCAAATATTTCTTGAATATTTTGTCCAATAATGTAAAGCAGTTGAGCCGTTTATTACAGGTTCATCTCCCTCACCGTAACATCCTACTGTAATCGCCTTATTTGACTCCCCAGATTGATTTATATTTAATTGACCCCAAAAAACATCACCACTTTTAAAAAGTAATTTATCGCCTGGTGATAATATTAACGCATTTAATCTGGCTATTGTTTTAAACGGTGCATCTTCCGAAAGCCCGTTATTATTATCGTCGCCGGCTGCAGAAATGTAATAATTCTTTTGGGCTTGCAGATTATTGAAAATGAAGAACCCAATTAAAAAAATGGTTATGTTTTTCATGTTTAGTTTTATTGAATACGAATTAAATGTAAAACCAAGCGTGCTAACGTTATGTTAATATACGTTGGCTTAATACAAATTTTATACCGACTGTAAAAAAGCACATTTACTTCTATTTGTACGCATTAAAATTTTATAAATCATTTTTTTTAAAAGCATTTTTTTTCTAAAGTTACAGGTAGTTCTTCTCAAATAATTCAATATGCTTTTTTAAATCATCCTTTGTTTCAAACCTGTCTTTGATTTTTTTTGCGGGGGCGCCGGCATAAATTGAGTAAGGGTCAACATTTTTAGTTACTATAGATCCCGCAGCAATAATACTACCCCGGCCAATGGTTACACCACTCATTACAATAGTGCCATAACCAATCCACACATCATCTTCAATAACTGTTATTTGGTTCAGTTCTTTCCAGTTATAATTACCTTTGTAAATTTGAGAAGCCATTCTGGTTGGCACGCCAATTTGCTGATAGTTATGGTCATACCTGCCCACTAATGCAACCCTGTTGCCAAACATTACGTAATTACCTATGTTGCAATTACACTCAATTTGCGAATCCCTTCCAATATAGAAATCTCTGCCAATTTTAACCTTGCTTTTACCCCATATTCTTACTCTGCGTCCGGCATGAAAATGCTTTCCCACCTCATACTTGCGCCATTTTATTTTAACCAAATAAATATCTCTAAAATATGTTATAAGCCTTCGCATAACTATGATTTAAAGATTTTAGCATAATAAGTTTCTAACTTTGAGCGTATGCGTGATGGTATTCCCATTTTTCTATTAAAGCGCTTTTGATAAAGCAAGCTTTCAGCGTATTGGTCAAAAGGGGGAAATTTAAAATTGGTCTTGTTTTCTGTATCAAGTAACGGCAAATAACGGCGTACAGAGCCGGTAGTATGCGTTGCTTCGGAATTAAAACCATCATTGTATATTTTTGAAAATAAAGGGTACACAGTAAAACCCCGTTTTTTAAATTGTGCGTAAAAAAACCTAATGGCCCATGAATCCATTTTTCCTGTCATTTGGCGTCGAAGCATACTATTAAGATCAGACCCACCTTTTGCAAAGGATTTTGTGGCCTTTGAGTCTTTTACAAATGTGTTATAATCTTTAACATCCCAGTCTACATCATCCCAACGGTCTTTCCAGGTAGCCCATCCCCATGACCATCCCCTGTTTAAAAAGTAAACATCGTATGGGTAGTTGTCACTATCATTGGTTAAATTAAAAGAATAACCTGAAATGGAAAATACATTTTTTTCCTTTTCATAGGTATTAAGAGCATCGTTCATAAAACTTAAGAACACAGGCGTAGCAATTAGATCATCTTCCAAAATTATTGCCGAATTATGTGTTTCCAAAACTTTTGTAACACCGCTAATAATTGATGCGGCCAGGCCCCTGTTGACAGGACTTTCAGTTATAAATATGTTTTTAAAACCATCAATTGATTTTATGTAATTGCGCAGTTCATTAACCTTAGCCCCATCAGTTTCATTTTTAGGGCCGTCAGAAAATATATAAAGATCTGTTTTATCTGCCAAAGCATTTTTTTGCAGTGCGGCAACACAATTGTGCAGGTTGCCCAGCCTTTTATAACAAAAAAGAATTAACGGCGCTATTGTTTCCATATCACTAATTTAAACGTTAACGTTATTATATTATGTTTGTAATTACCTAGCTTAACCTTTATTATTTCCAAACCTGGCTTTTAAATAAGCCCTCCAAAAAGAACCGGTTACCCTAACAGTATCTAAAAAGAAATACAAAAAACCTATTTTTGTATTCTTTCTCGCCCAATTCCACCTTGTTTTATAATTTGTGTTTGACCGGATGGAAGTTTGGCTTTCCCAAAAAAGCTTCCAACCGCCTTTGGGATTACGAGTATATTTTTGCGCTGCAGGTGGTAACGAACTTTTTACAACCGCTTTAGTACTAATAATTAGTGGAAACCCGTTTTTACGTGCCTGGTATGAAAAATCATAGTCAGCTGAAGATTGTGGAAAATTAATTTCATCAAATAAGCCTACCTTATCAAAAACTTCTGCTGGTATTAATGTACCCCTTCCCGGTAAAAAGTCAGAAACAATGTTATCTTTTTTTTGGATTTCGGTATATACTGTTCCGGGCTTCCACATCCTTATTAATTTAGCCGTAAGAGCATTCCAGCGTAAACCGGCAAAATCAATATCGGTGTCATCATGCATGTTAAAAGATAATGAGCCAACAACACACGGTTTATTGGCATTATATGTTTTAACAAGTTCCCCTAAATAGCTATTCTCAACAACAAGGTCGTTATTAAGTGTTAAAACAAAATTTTCCTTTTGTTTATCCATTATTTCGAATACATGCTTTATCCCCAGATTAGTAGCCGCAGACCACCACATTGACGGATCTCCTTTTAGAACTGTACATTCAGGAAATTGGCATTTAATCATATCTGTAGTGTCATCCGTGCCATGATCTACTATAATCGTTTTAAAAGATGAATATGCCTGTTTCCTTAGTGAGGCCAAGCATTCTCTTGTTACAGCAAGCCTGTTAAAAACGGGCATAACTATGTAAATGTATTGTTGCATTGTATATAACTTTTAATTTAAAACAGGTATAGCCGCTTTATTTTCTAGCTTTTCTTCCTTATAAACGAATCCCGCAATAAAGAAAGAAAAAAACATTGGTAATATCATTATAGGCTCCCCAAAAGAGAAGGCAAGAAAGGAAACAGTAAATATTAGAGGGCCTGCCTTGTTGCTTGTTATTTTCTTTTTAAAAAATTTATAAAGCCCTATTGCATAACAAACCAGTCCAATTATTCCAAATCGTGTTATCAAATCAGACAGTCCACACGAAAAATTTATTGGTACATCTTCGCGCATCAAATAGTCAAATCTATCACCTAGCCCAGTCACTATATGGTTACCTAAAAAATTAAACTGATATAATACACTGGCAAACCTGGTAAACGGAAGCCCTATACCTGCATCATTATAAAAACCTGTTACATCACTGGAGGTTAGTTCATCTATTTCGCCATTAGCGCCTGATATCTGGCTATTTATTTTATCGCCAATAAACGGAATGCTATAAAAGCCATACCCCAAAATAGGCAAAAGAGCCAGCCCCATTATTATTGCATTTCTATTTTTAAACACAAGCGCTAACATAGCTATACTGCAGCCCATATAGGCAGTGGTTGAAGTAGTGGTTAGCGCAGTAAACAAAATGATGTATGAGTTTTTATTCAATTTAAGCTTGTTGTTAATAAGGTTGCACATAAGTGCAATTGTTAAACAACAGCCGTATACACCCGGCTCCCATGCAAATCCTGAGTTTCGTACGATATGCCTGTAATTAAAAGAGAAAATAAAAAAGTTTGAATACTGGGGATTTCGGTTGCCGAACAGAGAACCTATTTTAAAAATAGCATCCGGTGCCACCAACTGAACAGCAAACAGAACTAGACTAATTTTTATTAGCACCATCAACACCCTTTCAAACAGCACCAACATATCCTTACCCGCATATAAAACGTATAAATAGGCTATTATAAAATGTTTAAAGTAAAATATAACAACTCCGATTATTTGATCCGGATCAAAATTAAGTATGTAAAGCTGCACTAAAGATAAAGCCAAAAAACCAACAGTAAATTGAAGCAAAAAAGGTGTATATAATTTAATTCTTTTTGCATACACGCGCGACGCGAGTATTAAAACGAAAACAGCCCTGGTGGCATCCATTGAAAATAAAAGGCTGGCCCTTGCACTAATTAGAATAAATATAAAAGTGATAAAAAATTTTATACTATTCTTTTTAAAACTAAGCTTTTGTGCCATTAAATTCTCCCTCAATGTTTTTAAAATCCTCTATAGATTTAAATAAATAACTTACCTTTTGCAAATACATCCAATCTTTATTCCACCACTTTTCCTGTTGCAAAAAGTTAATTTGATCATCGGTAAATCTCTTCTTTATTACCCTGGCCGGTATGCCTGCTACAATGTTATATGGTTCAACATTTTTAGTTACTATTGAACCTGCAGCAATAATGGCACCATCTCCAATAGTTATGCCATCCATTATAGTAACATTATTGCCTATCCATACATCATTCCCTATAATAGCATAAAAATTTTTTGCATTATCCGCATATTTATGCTCCTCAAAAATACTTTTTTTAACAAAAGTAAACCCTGCCTGTTTTTTAACTGAAAAAAAAGCTGGATGAGTTGACACGAAACCAGTTGATGGGTGCAGCCCTAAACAAGTACGAACATTCTCGCCTATTGAACAAAACCTTCCTATTTGCGTTCCGTTTATCTTTGAATTGCCGGCAATATAAGTTGCCCTGCCTATACTGGATGAATAAAGCCATGTACCATTGCCAATTACATTATCCCCCTCAAATTTATTTCCAAAGTTCATTTTAACGCCAGGCATTATTTTAACATTGAGTTTATAATACTTTATGCGAAAAAATATGCGTTTAAGAAAATCTTTCATTTTTGAAATTTACGTGTTATAGTTAAACACCTCAAAAACTATTTTTATTTTTCTTTATTAAATTTACCAGTTGTTTTTTTAAAAAAACAGAAACTAATATGCTTATTATCAATACTTTAATTGCAAAGCCAATCCACCCGGGTTTTACATAGTTGTAAAACACAACAAGCATTATTGCTGCGCCTGCCATAAATGACAATACAACCTTTAAGTTAATGGGAAGAGCAAAAAAACGTAGCGACAAAATGTAAGTAATTATAAAAAATATTGCTTGTGTTAAAACCGTAGCAATTGCTGCACCATCTATACCGTAAGGGCGAATAAGTATAAAATTGAATAAGATATTTATGCCCGCCGATATTATAGATACCAACATTAGTGCAAGCGTATTTTTATCCTGGTAAAAAGACAGGTTTTGCAAACCGGTTAAAGCAATAAAAAAATAGCCCCCAACTATAGCCGGTACAATATGGGCAACAGTTAAGTAAGTTGGCGGTAAAAAAATTGCAATAACATCGTTGCTTATTAATGCAACAGAAAAGCATAATACAGCAAGTACTAAAATATTTTGATTATGCAGCTTATTTAATTTACCCCTGTCAAGGTTGGGCGAATTAGCCATTTGAAAAAACATTGGGTTGTATGCCATTAATAAGGCAACAGAAAAGAGCTGAACAACCTGGCCTATTTTATACACTACCGAATAAAGGCCAACTGAAGGCATCCCGTAATAAATCTCAATAAAAACCCGGTCGCTCATATTAATTACCCAAGACGATAAAAGCGAAGGAACGATTGGTAAAGAATATTTTAGCGTATTTTTTAAAATTTTTACATTAAGCACAAAGCTCATATTGTTTATAGCTACCTTGATATAGATAGGCAGAAAAATTATGTAACCTATAATGTTGCCAAGCATTACCCAATAAACAGTTCTTTTACCCAAAAAAAGAATCGTTAATATGCAAATTAAACTAACAATGGCCTGACCCAGTGTAATAGAAAGATATTTCACGGCCTCGCCTCTTATCTGAAATATCAGTTTTGGCACTATGGTTAGTACGTTAAAAAACGAATCGCTTATAGCCAGTATTATAAAGGGGTAAAATGGAATATCCCCCTTAAACAAAAGGGAAATTTGATTTTTTAGCAAAAAAGTTAGACCGACAATAACTGAACCAATAAGCAGTATACTAATATTGATGGTTCCCAGAAATATTTTTTTTTCTTCAGTGGTTTTATAGTCGTGGTAAAGCCGGTAAAGAGAACGTTCAAGCCCAAACGACAGAAAAAGAATATAAATAGCGCTAAATACCTGCAGCGTATTAATTACACCAATATCAGTAGTTGTTAAATAGTGAGTATATAAGAAAACCAGCAGGAAGCTAAATAGCTTTTGCACAATACTGCCCATTCCATAAATAGCTGTATTTTTAAATAACGCCGATGACATAATTACGCTGGTATTAAATAACCCCTATGTTATGTAATATTTTTATTTAAAATGCTTTTAATTTCTTCAAGCGTTTCGGGGAAAAATAGTTTTTGTTTGTTTATTGAGTTTGTTTTTAGATACTCAATATAGGTTTCAGCCAACTTATTAGATGTTGGTACAAAATATTTTAGTAGCGAAATGGCTGTTTTACCCCGGTTAACAGCTTCATATGAAACTGAAGACGCATAACCAATAACAATATCAAATTGGTCAAGTAAAACATTCGCTGGTATTTCTGAAGGCAATAACTCAATTTCTTTTTCCCGGGAAATTAATTTGCTAAAGCGGGGATGAACCTTAATAACTACCTTATCTTTTGCCAGGCACTCTATTAAAGCGTCATTTTTTGTGGTAAATTCTTTTTCATCTACAAAGTTATCCTCCACTGTATTGCAGCCACCCAACAGCAAAACTTGTTTATTTGAAAACGAATACTTTTTATTAACCTGTTCTTTAATAATGCTCCAATCAATTTCCGCGCCCTCAATTCGCTGTACATTATTGCGCAATAGAAATTCATCAGAAACAGCAAAAACGGTAAAATTGCCTTTTTTTACGGGTATTGAACCAGCGTTATATAAAAAATTAAAATACGCACTTTTTATCAAAGGTCCTGCGGCCTGTGTTTTGGGCCACATTGAAATATCAACATCCGGCAAATACAATAATTTATTGTTATGGCTTATTTTACCAAGCCACCAGCTAATATTAAAACCAAATGCATTGTAAAAAAAATAAATAGTGTTACCAGAACTAAAAGGTAATAGGCTCTTTAATTTTTGTTTATACTTAATAACTGCAAAAACTTCTGCTATTTTTCTATACCATTTATAATTTGGATAAGGCGGCAGGTAAATAATAGCCTCACTTCCATAAACAGCAGAGAAAAAAGTATTTAAAGATTTCTGATCCGTAACTATTTTAAAATCACTATTTCTTTGTGCTAACGTCATTGTCATTGGCACAGACAAATTTCCAATACATATTATGTAAGTCATCAAACACTTTTTAAATTACTTACGTACAGCTGTATTAGCAATAGGTTCATTAATTAACGCGACAATAAAAAATCAACAAACTCACGTACTGCACCATTACCGCCCTTTGTTGCCAGCAATTTAATACCAGGTATATTTTTAACAGTCTGTACCGCATCGGCAGGGCAAGCTGCTAAACCAACTTGTTCAAGCAGGGCAACGCAGTTAAGATCGTCGCCTATATACGCGGCATCCTGCAAACCAATATTTAAACTGCTGCAAATTTCCCTAGCCGCTTCAAGCTTGTTTTTGCCTTCTTTGCCCTGGTATAAAAAGTCTACTTTAAGTTTTTTGCTCCTTCTTTCAACCAAAGCTGTATTCTCACTTGTAATAATGCCGGTTTTAATACCATTGTTTCTAAGTAGCTGAAACGCCATTCCATCGTGAGTATTAAATTTCTTAAGTTCATCGCCGCTTTCTGTATAATACATACCAGCATCTGTTAAAACGCCATCAACGTCTGATAGAAAAAGTTTAATTTGCCTATCATTTTTAGCAGCAGAAGCAGGCAAAATATGCTTTCTAAATAAAGCTTCCATTATAATCCAGTCATCGGCTTCATCAATTTCAAATGCTGAATATTCGGGCATTTCATAAATGCCTATTTTGCCGTTAAGCCTGTTTTGTGATTGAACTATATTTTTTATGGGTGAAATATAAAAAGCTCCATTTTCCATCAACTCACCTGCAAAATCTTGACGCCTTGGCCGTTTTTTATAGTCGTAATTAACAGGTGTTCCATTCTCCTTCCAAAAAAACCGCTTTGTCCTTACACACGTTAATAACGAATCAAGGTGTTCATATTCAATTAGCTTAAAGGCCCCGTATAGATCTTCACTGGTAATAAAAGGATTTGTCGCTTGTACAAGAACCAGCGTATCATTATCTTCAAACTGGTGTTTCTTTATATACTCAAGCACCACCGCTTCAGTTGAAGAAGTGTCCCGGGCATTTTCCGTATCCCTGTTGTATACTTCAAGCTTATTAAAGCCAAATTGCAAAACACATTCTTTAATTTCGTCAGCGTCAGTAGCTATAACAATTTTATCAATGCCGTTGCAATTTTGTAACGCCTCTATTGCCCAGTAACATAACGGCCTACCACAAAAAATTTTAATATTTTTAAGGGGGATAGACTTGCTACCCCCCCTTAATGGTATAAATCCAATATTCATTAATTAAGCTTTGCGGTATTTTAATTTGTCTCTTTGTACTTTTTCTATATCAAGTATTTCAGTTTGTTTATAGGTAAGTGCTTCATGTGTGTGATGTAGGTCTCTTATCAACCTTTGCATACCTGGAACTTCTAATGATGCAGCATGGTCTGTTCCTTTCCAGGTTCTGTCTTTTGTAAAATGGCGCTCAATCCAAAAGGCCCCTAAAGCATAGGCAGCAATGTCAACCGCTATGCCTAAGTGGTGTCCTGAAAAACCAATTGACTGTACCCTGTCGCCATACCTGTCATATAATGTGTTTATTTCAAGCAGGCAAATGTCTTTGAAAGGTACCGGGTAGCCAGAAGTACAGCTGTATACAACCAGTCTGTCTTTAGCCTGGTTTGTTTCCTCAAAAAACGAAACAACCTGTTCTATTTCATCTTTTGTTGTCATGCCGGTTGACAGGTGAATCTCGCCTTTATAATTATCACGCAAAAAAGTCAGCATGTCGTAGTGATTGTTACAAGCTGATGGAATTTTTATAAATTCAGGTTCTAATTCTGCTATCTCCCTCGCTGAAGTTAAATCCCATACAGAAGTTGCGTAACCTACCCCAATTGATTCTGCATATTTCTTAAGCTCAGCGTGCTGCTCCTGGTTAAACTCAAGAAATTCCCTATGGGCGCCATAAGTATCTCCATAAGAATTATGAGCATTAGGATGCGGGGCATTATACTGCTCTGGAGTTAACAATTCACTTGGTGTTCGTTTTTGAAATTTCCCATAATCTGCTCCACATTCCTTTGAAAGCTTTAAAAGCTCTTTTGCAGTTTCAAACTGCCCCATGTGATTACAACCTATTTCGGAAATAACCTTTGGTTTTTCATACTTACTATTAAACATATTGTATTTTTTAAAAAATTTATAATTGAATATAAACGAACTAAATCAAAAGCTATTTTACCGCTTTTTTGCTTTATTTTTTTTGCCAAATAGCGAACGCCTTTTTTTCTCTTCGCCGCCGTAGCCATAGCCATACCCATAACCATACCCGTAACCATAGCCATATTTATACCCCTGCCCATAACCGTATTTATAAGAGGCTTTAACTTTTACATCGTTCATCAGCAGGTAAATGTTACTCATTTTGCCAGAAGCCTTTAACTCATTAACGATGCTAATCTGTTGCTTAAATGTATAATTTTGGCGCACAACATATAACACAACATTTGTAAGAGGATGAAGTATTTGCGCATCGGTTACAAGACCAACCGGCGGAGAGTCAATTATCACAATATCATATATCTTATTTACCTGTTGTATAAGATCTTTTGCCCTATCATGTCCTAAAATTTCGGCCGGATTGGGGGGAATTGGACCTGATGTAATGATATCAACGTTTTCGATGCCGGTGGACTTAATTATGTTTTGAGGTGTAAGAGAACTGATTATATAGTTGGAAAAACCAAGATCATTATTAACCTTAAGGTTAGATGAAAGCTTTGGCTTGCGCAAATCAAGTTCCATCAACAATACCTTTTTATTAGTAGAAGCGTAAGCAGTTGCAAGGTTAATGGCTATAAAAGATTTACCCTCGCCGCTCATACTTGATGTTAATAATATTACGCTATTAGCCCTGTCGCCTAAAATAAATGAGAGGTTTGTTCGCAATGATCTAAACTGTTCAGCAATTACCGACCTTGGCTGCTCGTTAAATATCAAGCCACTCTCACTATCAACATGGCTTATTTCTGCTAAAACAGTTGTTGGAGTAAGCGCACTTATGTCACCAGGGGAGTTTATTTTTGTATTCAGCATTTCCCTGAATAACAGAACACCAAAAGGAAAAAACATCCCAATAAATAAAGAACCTGCAAGAATTAGTAATTTTTTAGGCTTAAATGGTTTGAATTCGGATTTTGGATTGTCAATAACTCTTGCGCTGGCTATGTTTGAAGCCTTAGTTATAGCAACTTCTTCCTTTTTTTGCAACAAATAAACAAATAATGTCTGCTTAATGTCCTCTGCACGCGACAGGTCAGTAAAGGCACGCTCGCTTGCCGGCACCTTGCGAATAAAGCTATTTATATTTGACGATTGAGACTCAAGTTTTGCTTTACTAACCTTCATTGCAGCTAACTGGTTTTGAAGATTATGAATTATATCTAACCGCAGATTGGCCAATTGTGATGTTATGTTTATCATCAACGGATTAGACTCAGTACTGCCCAATGACAACCTGTCCCTTTGAATTTGCAAAGAATTATACTTATCAAGCATTGCCAAAAAGGTAGGGTCCGGCGTAGTGGTAAACAGAGAGGGTACCGGCCTTTTAACGTTACTCTGGTCGTTCAAATAATTAAGCATCGCCTGCCCTATCTCTATTTGAACCTCAATTTGGTCAACTTGTTTTGTATAGTCTGATGAATTGTCGATTATTTGTTTAGACTGTTCAGTAATATCGGCAATTTTATTATCCTCCTTAAATGTCTGTACTTTCTGTTCAATATTTTTAAGTTCCTCTGTTACAACACCTAAACGTGTATCAATAAAATTTATGGTGCTGTCTGCATAAGCATTCTTTTCATCAAGGTTTCCTTGTAAATATTCACCAATTAATTTTTTCAAAATGTCCTCTCCTTTGTTAGGCAGGTTATAGTCCAATTCAAGGTTTATAGTAGATACCTGTTTATTTGCTATAGTAACAATCAATGCATCCTGAAGGTCAGACACGGTTTGGTCAACACTTGTTATATTTATTATAAAGGCATTAAATTCAGATTGTACACCGGTTTTAACAATTTTAAATGACCCCGCTGTAGAATTTATTACCTGCCCGATTTTTGTCTCAAATGTTGTATCAAGAGGCTTACTTTCCGCATGTACAGTAATTTTATCATTATCACCAAGCGTTACTGCAAATTTAGTTGCAATAATAGAGTCTAAGGAAGTTAACATTTCAACTTTAATAGGGCAATCCTTATATAATTCAAAAGAGTTATTTACAACCCCAACTTTGTAGTATGAAATATTTAACTGCATAGCCCGCACAACCTTTTCCATAAGATCGTGCGTTTGAAATATTTGCGACTCATTATCAACACTACTTTTGGTTCCCAATATATCACTTCCAAAGTCTTGTATTAACGACGATGCAGACGAAAAAAGACTACCTCCTTTTGATTCGTCCTCTACAAGAACTGTTGAATTAATTCTGAATTGCTGCTGGCTATAACGTATGTAAGCCCCAGCCAATCCTATAAAAAAAATTACAGATAATATAAAGAACTTCCAGTGGTCAAAAAAAAGAGCGACAATTTTTTTTACGTCAAAACTATCCTCATTAGCGGTTACATTATTTTCTAATTGTTCTGCCATAGTTATTTATAAGCGTTAACTTAAAGTTACCTAATTAAACAATGTTATTTTATCCTGGTTGCAACTACAATTAACAAAGACAATGCAGCTGCGGCTATAGTCAAATTCCTTGTTCTTGCAGCATCCAAACTTGCTACTTTTGTTTGTTCAGGTTCTACATAAATAACATCATTTTGTTTTAAGTAAAAAAAATCTTGGTTTACAAGGCTTTTTGAGTTTAAGCTAAACCGGATAAGGCTGCTGTGATTAGATGAATCGCGTATTAAAAGCATATTATCACGTCTGCCATAAATAGTTAGATCTCCGGCAAGGCCAAGTGCGTCAAAAATAGTTGCCTTTTCGTTTGGCAGAATGTAAGTGCCGGGGCGGGCAACCTCGCCCAATATTGTAATTTTATAATTGGCAAACCGGACATTTACCGTTGGTGAATTATAATAAATTGCAGCTATTTTTTGTATAGTGTCCCGGGCCTCGGCGGTTGTTAGCCCCTCCAGCTTAACCTTACCTAATAAAGACAGTTCGATCTCACCGTTTTTATCAACCAGGTAACCATTGTTAATAGAAGAAGATATGCCTGATGCTGATGGACTACTCATGGCACTTGCATTTACCCCCAATGAGCTTATAGGGCTGGAACTGTTGAGGGCGCTGTTAAAAGAAGGGTCAAGCGTTTGAATTGAAACACTTAAAATATCATCAACCTGTATTTTTAATTGCTTGAAAGGTGCATTAGCTATTTGTAAACGCGTGCTGTCCGCCACATCAGAGAAATACGGAATATTCTTATATGTTTTACAACCTGACATCGTATAAATAAGCCCGATGATCAGTAATCCTTGAAAAAATTTCATCAAATTTTCTTTAATTTTTTATATATTCATCAAAATCCTTATGCTCTGTTTTGTACAATTGCTCCACACTAATTGTTTTAAAATATTCATAGGTTTTCTGCAAACCTTCCTTTCTATCTACTTTAGGTTCCCAGTTTAGCAATTTTCTTGCTAAAGTAATATCGGGCTTTCTTTGCTTGGGATCATCTTTTGGCAATGGCCTGTAAACAATTTTTTGACTGGAGCCAGTAAGCTTTAATATTTCTTCAGCAAACTCCTTTATGGTAATCTCTGAGGGATTGCCAATGTTTACAGGTCCCGTGTAGTCACTTAACAAAAGCCTGTAAATACCTTCAATAAGGTCATCAACGTAGCAAAATGATCGTGTTTGGCTCCCATCGCCAAAAATGGTTAAGTCTTCTCCTCTTAAAGCCTGGCCAATAAAAGCAGGGAGAACCCGGCCATCATTAAGACGCATTTTTGGGCCGTAAGTATTAAATATCCTAATAATACGTGTTTGAAGGCCATGGTAGGTATGGTAAGCCATGGTAATGGCTTCCTGGTATCTTTTTGCCTCATCATAAACGCCTCTGGGACCTACAGGATTTACATTACCCCAATATTCCTCGTTTTGCGGGTGAACAGAAGGATCGCCGTATACCTCAGATGTTGAGGCAATTAGCATACGTGCCCCCTTTTGCTTTGCAAGGCCAAGCAGGTTATGAGTACCCATGGCCCCAACTTTCAGCGTTTGTATTGGAATTTTCAAGTAATCAATGGGGCTGGCGGGAGAGGCAAAGTGCAAAATGTAATCTAATTCCCCTGAGACGTGCACAAACTTTGTAACGTCATGATTGTAAAATTCAAATTCCTTCAACGGGAACAAGTGCTCAATGTTTTTAATATCACCCGTTATAAGGTTATCCATGCCAACAACATTATAACCTTCTTTTATAAACCTATCGGCTAAGTGAGAGCCTAAAAAACCAGCTACACCAGTTATAAGGATTCTTTTTTTCATTGTGATTAATTGGTTTTTATGCCAATGCAATAATAAGCGAACCCTTTGTCTGCCATTTCGTTTCCGTTATATATATTTCTTCCGTCAAACAACACATGCTGTTTCATACTTTGTTTGATCATTTTCCAATCCGGCAGCCTAAATTCGTTCCATTCTGTTACAAGCAGTAGTGCGTCTACATCCTTAACAGCGGAAATTGCATCAGGTGCATATACTATTTTTTGCCCAAAAACATGTTTTGCTTCATTAATGGCAACGGGGTCATAGGCCAGTACCTTTGCACCTGCTTCAAGCAACGAATCAATCAATACGATAGCGGGTGCATCCCGCATGTCATCAGTATTAGGTTTAAAGGACAGCCCCCAAATGCCAAATGTTTTACCCGTTAAGTCATCGCCAAAATGCGATTTTATTTTATGGAATAAAACCTTTTTCTGGTCTTCATTTACAAACTCGACTGCCTGCAAAATACGCAGATTGTGATTGCTTGCAATACCAGTTTTAACAAGAGCCTTTACATCTTTTGGAAAACAAGAGCCACCATAACCTATCCCTGGATAAATAAATCTATTTCCTATGCGCGGATCTGACCCAATTCCCTTTCGCACCTCGTTTACATTCGCTCCAACCAATTCGCAAAGGTTAGCAATATCATTCATAAACGATATTTTTGTTGCTAACATAGCGTTTGCAGCATATTTAGTCATTTCTGCCGATGGAACATCCATAAAAAAGATTGGATGACCATTTAGAATAAAAGGATTGTATAATTGCTGCAGTGCAGTTTTAGCCCTGTCAGATGAAACGCCGATAACGATGCGGTCAGGTTTTAAAAAATCATCGATGGCAGCGCCTTCCTTTAAGAATTCAGGATTAGATGCAACGTCAAAGGGAATATCAATACCCCTCTTTTCAAGAGCAGAAGATATTGTGTTTTTAACTTTTAATGCGGTGCCAACCGGAACAGTACTTTTTGTAACAACAACGGCGTACTCTTTAATATTTTCACCTATTGTTTTAGCAACCTGCAAAACATACTGCAAATCGGCGCTTCCGTCTTCACCTGGCGGTGTACCGACAGCTATAAATATAATTTCAGCACCTTCAATTACCTCTGCAAGATTTGCGCTAAATTGTAAGCGATTTTTAGCGGCATTACGGCTAACGATAGAGTCAAGGCCCGGCTCATAAATTGGTAAAATACCTTTGTTTAGGTTGTTAACCTTTTCCTGGTTAACATCAACACAAACAACATCTGTGCCAACTTCACTTAAACATGCACCAGTTACCAATCCAACATACCCCGTACCAACGATAACAATCTTCATATTTTTTATTGGTTAATGAACAAAAAACGGACTTATAAGAAATAATCATATTGAAACAATTCGGGGGGATTAAAATACGCTTAATGCAAAAATAAATAAATAATAGTTTACCCCCAAATTATGACAATGTTTATTTTTAAGGCCCATTATTGAAAGTCAATCTATTGTGCATGCTATTTTTTTATACCAGCACAAAAAAATATACACCCCTGTTTTTATTAATATCCACAAGTTACATCATTCAATGTCTTCCGTTTTTTTTGCGGGCTTATCATACATTTTAACTAAAAAGTACAGTGTAACATATGGAAGCGGACTTGTAAACAAAATATTAAGCCTGTAAATAAATGTTGTATACCAACTTGCAAGTGGGTTAACTATTTCTTCGAAAATTTTTGACAGTAACAGAATTACAAAAACAATTGCATAACTTAAAGCCCACAATATACGAACCCATTTATGCCGTACATCTATAAACGCCGCATATCCAAGTGAACCCACGAAAACAAGATACCAGTATGTTAGTCCAAAGTGAAACCTTCCGCCGGTTTTATATGTGTTACTTTCAAGCACTGCGTGGTACAAAAGGCCGGACATTAATATAACAATAAAAATTACCAGGGCCTTATTTTTTAACCACATTGTTAAGTTGCTTTTTATTTGCATAATATACCCAACCTAAAAAAATACACCCGTAAACTATAAGCGTAAAAACATAGTGATGTGCAAAATCCATATAGGATGGTTTATTTAAATACAACCATGTTAAAGCAAAACATCTAACAATATTTAAAATAAATATACCTGCAATACCAACAACGCAAAATGACCAAAAACGTGACCGGTTTGTTGGCAGGCATATTAAAAATGCTATATATAACACATATAAATCAAAAGCGTTACATGCATCTGCAACAAAAAGTGTTTCGTTTTTATTAAGGATTATTATTGTACCGGGCGTTTGTTTATTACTGCTATTCAGTTTTTCAACATCTGCAATCGTAAACCCTTTTTCGTAAAATATATTTAACACGCCTGCTGTTGAAAGTGCTGTTAAGTTAGTTAAAAACTTATCAGGCACTCTTAAAGGCTGTAAAACCAGGTAATATAATAACAACCAGCAAGCAAACAGAAGCAATGCTTTTTTTAAAAACCTTTTTACACTTATTGGTGTTTCAGCCAGTGTTCTTTTTGTTAAACTAAGTATGTTCATTGCTGGTACAGGTGGCCAAATTAAAAATATTGTTTGTGCACATTTTATCAATCTGGTACTGTTAGTTTGTTATTAATACGGTTAATATCAGCCAGGCGTTTACTGGGGTCTATTTCTATTTCTTTAATATCACCAATTCCATGGCTTATTTGCAAATGGTATTCCGTGTCAGTCCATTTCCAGTCTTCGTGTACGATTCTGTTTAAGTAATTTTCCCTAGGCTTTAAACCATACATAAGGTTCATGGGTACATAATGCATTTCCCTGGTACCGTCTTTAAAGGTTACCAATACATCGAGCGGCATTGGCATATAACCTACTCTTTTTAGCGTAACAAAAGTTTTGTTGTCAACCGTATTTATATCGCCTACAGCATAGTCAATTGTTTTTGTGGTATATACCCAATACTCTTTATACCACTGCAACTCAATACCGCTAACTTTTTCTGCAACCCTTATAAAGTCGTTCGGATTAGGGTGTTTAAACCGCCAGTCGTTATAATACTGCAATAAAATTTTGTCGAGCACGCTATCTCCTACTATATATCCTAATTGGGCCATAAATGTTGCGCCTTTACTGTATGCAGCAGCGCTATAAGCAAAGTTGGTGTTATAGTGATCTGAATGTGTGCTCATCGGTTCTTCCTTACCGCTTTTAGCAAGATTGAAATACCCCCGGTACGCGCCGTTATATGCAAAACCGGTGTCACGGTGTAGCCAGGCTGTAACCCGCGCTTCGGCATACGATGCGAACCCCTCATCCATCCAGGGGTAAAGGCTTTCGTTACTGCCCATCATACCCTGGTACCAACTGTGCATCCACTCATGTATACCTGTACCAATACTTGCATTTTTAATTAATGTGGCCATAGGGTACTCCATACCCCCATCGCCACCTTGTATAAACGTATAGTTTTTGTAAGGGTAAGATCCAAACGTTTTGGCTATAAAAGGATAAACAAACTGCATAGTATCAGCCAACTGTTTCCATTTGGCCTCGACCGAATCAACTTTTTTATATACCACATACAGCAGCGGACCGTTTTTTACCTGTCGCTTCTGCATGGTAAATGTGGGATCGGCGGCCCATACAAAATCATGTATGGTTTGGCCTGAGAATTTCCAGGTTAATGTATTGCCTGCAGGCTGCCTGACAGGTATTCCTGCCTGCTCGTAACCAAAACCAATCTCGTTTGCATTTTGGAGCGTGCCAGATGCAGCAACCATGTATGTTTTATCAATGGTTATGTTTACATCATAGTCTCCCCAAACACCATAAAACTCCCTCGCTATATACGGATTTGCGTTCCAGCCCTGGTAGTCGTATTCCACCATTTTAGGATACCATTGGCTCATGCTATACCGTATACCCTCTGCGTTATCGCGGCCGCTTCGACGCACTTGTAAAGGCACCTGGCAGCTAAATGTAAGATCAAGATTCGTTTTTGAATGAGGGAGTATAGGCTTATCAAGCTTAACCTCAAGAATAGTTTCATGCCATACCAATTTTTCATTAACACCGTTTATTTTAACTGATTGCACAGTATCGTACCCAATTTCTTCGGGTTTTAGATGTTGAATACGGTCTTTAACACGGCTGTCCCAGTCATATATGGGGGTATTATTCCTGCCTGTAGCTATTTGAATTTGACCTAGTTCGCGGCTTCTAACATCCATCATACTGTTTGGCTGAAAGGCATTCCAGTAAGTATGAAAGAAGAGGCGGTTGAGTGTATCGGGTGAATTATTCCAGTAATCAATTTTTTCTACACCTGCAAAACAGTTGGTAGATACATTGACGTCTACCGTTATTTGGTATTTAATGCGTTGCTGCCACCTGTCTGGCTGAGCTTTAGTGAAGCTAACAATAAGTGTAAAAATTATTACCGCGCCTAACTTATTCATCAGTAACCGTTTAGTTATTGAAACAAAAAGGCCGCAAGCACCGGTAAAGGCACCCGGGCCAAGCAATTTGGCGCAATATAGTAACTTATTATTATATGCCGATGGCGTCGCGTACTAATTTACCATTAGCATTAAAGAAGAGGAACTTCTTTTGAAAGGGTGAACTCTTTTCAACGTATATTCTATACTCAACTCCCTTGCCCATGTGTTGCAGCTCAGTTACTGAACCTTTTGTCCAGTCGGCAAACTTGCATTTGCTAAACCCGTCTTTTACCGACCCGGGCAAAGCTTCAAAATTGCTTTTTGTTTCACTTGATTTCCATTCTCCCTTATTTGAGAAGTCAGCTGTAACATCAGTGCTATTTAAGGTAAAGCTCGCTTCAAAAAAAGTTAACTTATCTTTCCAGCTAACATTTTCGGCGTGCGGATAGCGGCTTTTAAAAGCGTCAGTAACACTTGCGGGGAGGTCACGTAATTGTGCGTGCAGAATTGTTGAAAACAATGTGATAACCAATAGAAAAGAAATTATCTTTTTCATGAATGTTTGATTTATTTACCTTACAAAGCAAACTTCATGCGAGAAGTGTGGGTTTAAAATATTTTAACAGATGACGATAAATAAGGCTTAGTCCTCACCTTCTTCGTCCTCAGTATAATTTGGATGTTTATGTTCTTTTCCAGGCAGCCAGCCTTCTACAACTATTACAATCTCTCCTTTTACCGTTTTAGTCTTAAAGTATTCGGCCACCTGGTGCAGAGTACCCCTTTTATTTTCCTCAAACATTTTGGTAAGCTCGCGGCTTACCGAACAATTTCTGTCTGCACCAAAATAAGCAGCCATATCCTTCAACGTTTTTACCAAACGCATCGGGCTTTCGTAAAAAACCATGGTACGCTCCTCACCTGCCAGTTGTTTAAAAATGGTTTGTCGTCCTTTTTTTAAGGGAAGAAAACCTTCAAATACAAAACGATTTATTGGTAAACCGCTGTTAACCAAAGCGGGAACAAACGCAGTAGCACCAGGCAGGCACTCAACCTTTACCTCGTTTTTAATGCACTCTCTTACAAGTAAAAAAGCGGGGTCTGATATGCCGGGCGTACCTGCATCTGTAATTAACGCCATATTTTTACCCGCAACCAGTTGGTTAACTACGTGTTGCAGTATTTTATGCTCGTTATGCTGGTGATAGGGCGATACAGGTTTGGTTATGTTATAGTGATGCAGCAGTTTAGATGACGTTCTTGTATCCTCGCACAAAATAACATCAGCCTGCTGCAATACTTCCAGCGCCCGAAGGGTAATATCTTTTAAATTTCCAACTGGAGTAGGGACTAAATACAGTTGCCCCCCGAAACCCACCCTGAAGGGTGGGCTTTTGGTACTCGTTAATTGCACTCCGTCTTTATCCATGTAAAATTTCGCTTAGATAAAAGTCTCCTTTTGGGGCGATTTAGGGGGTTACGAGTTCTATCTCATAAAATTCCATAACAGGGTTGGCCAGCAATTTTTTGCAGGCAGTCTCCGCCAGCTGCCGGGCGGCATCTTCGCTGTTAGCGTCAACCTGTAAGGTAATGTGCTTGCCTATGCGTACATCTTCAAATTCTTTTAATCCTAAATTTTGCAGTCCACCTAATACAGCCTTGCCTTGCGGGTCTAACAGATCTTTCAACGGCATTACTTTTACCTGTATGTTATACATCATGATGCTTTTGGTTTGATGAGCAAAGATAAAACAACATATACTACGAACACAAACGGAACTGCCAGCCATTGTAAAAAAATACCGGCAATAACAGCAATTGCCACCAATAAAAACTTGGGCCAATTATCTTTAACCGTAAGGTTTTTAAACTTTAAAGCCATCATTGGCAACGTTGAAACCATTAGCCAGCTTACCACAACAATTACTGCGTACCAAAACCATCTATTGGTCAATAAAACTGTTAGCCACTCCTTTCCACCTGACCAGTAAATAAGCGGAAACGCCGCAATAAGCAGGCCGACTGCAGGTATGGGCACGCCTTTAAAGCCATAGCTCTGTTGCGTATCAATATTAAATCTGGCCAGCCGGTATGCCCCGGCACATGGCACCAAAAAGGCGGGCATTAAAAACAATATGTTGGTTTCTATGCCGTCAGGCTGCTGTGCATAGCTCATACGCAAAAATTGGTAGATGATCATGCCAGGTGCAACGCCAAAGCTTACAACATCGGCAAGACTATCTAATTGCTTACCTAAATCGCTGGCGGCCTTAAACAGGCGGGCTACAAAACCGTCTAAAAAGTCAACTACGGCGGCCAGGCCTATAAGCGCCGATGCAATTACTGCCTGCTCAGGAATACTTATAAACTGCGAGCCTTCAGTATTGGTGCCGGCGGTAAGATAGTCCGCATTGGTATTATTAAATACAGGCGCAAGCCCCGGCTGCGCAATGTAGATAATTGCAGCACAGCCTAAAAAAAGGTTAACCAGGGTGAAAATATTAGGGATTTGTTTCATGTACCTGTGAACGAATTTACTTTTTCATTAATTGTTCAATATCAGCGGCTTTTATGGGTATATTCTTCATTAAGTCAATGTTGCCGCCCCTTGTTATCCAAACATTGTTTTCAATGCGCACCCCCATTTTTTCTTCTTCAATATAAATGCCCGGCTCTACGGTAAAAAGCATACCCGGCTGTATGGGCTTAATTCTTGAACCAAGATCATGCACATCAATACCCAAATGATGGCTTATGCCATGGTAAAGATATTTACGGTAGGCGCGATTATCTTTATCCTCATTTTTCACATCCTCTTTTTTCAGCAATCCAAGTTTCAAAAACTGCCTTGTTGCTTCGTCTGCCACCTTATCTGTATAGTTAACTATACTAATACCCGGTTTTAATATGCTTTTACAGTAATCATGTATAGAAAGACAGGCGTTATACACTTCAAGCTGCCGTTTGGTAAACTTACCGTTTACAGGTACGGTTCTGGTTAGGTCAGCCGCATAGCCGCCGTAATTTGCACCAAAGTCCATTAATATCATCTCCCCGTCCTTGCACTCTTCGTTATTATTTATATAGTGCAGTGTCCTGGCCCGGTCTCCACTGGCAATAATGCTTCCATACGCCTCACCTTTTGCACGGTTGCGTAAAAATTCATGCACCAGTTCCGCTTCAATCTCGTACTCCATTACACCCGGTTTAATAAACTGTAGTAATCTGCGAAAAGCCTTTTCCGTAATATCAATTGCCTGCTGTGTAACAGCAACTTCCAGCTTGGTCTTAATGGCACGCAGCTTACGCATAATTTTAGCGCTACGCTCAACGTGATGCAGGGGATAACGCTCTTTAAACTGCTTTATAAAGCGATAATCGCGGGTAGGTATAAAAGCGCCTTTACGGTCGTTTTCATTAGTATTTAAGTATACTATATCAGCAAGGTGTACCCAAGTTTGCAGCAAGCCGTCAATACTATCAAGCCAAACTATTGTTTTAATGCCACACAGTTCAGTGGCTTCATTGGCCCTTAGCCTTTTACCATCCCATTTTTCCTTTATTTCCTGCGGCCTTACCAGCACCAGTATCTCCCGGTATTTTTCATCAGGTCCGTCCGGAAAAAATATAACCATTGTATCTTCCTGCTCAATGCCACAAAGCCAATAAAGGTCGCTATTTTGCTGGTAACGGTATAATGCATCGCCATTACTGGTTACCTCATCATTACTATTAAAAATGGCAATGCTATTTGGCGCCATCTCCTTCACAAACCTCTTGCGGTTGTCAATAAAAAGCTGCGCTGGCAAAGGCAAGTGTTTCATCTTGAATTAATTGAAAGGCTGCAAGATAACAGTTTAAAGCTTATAGTCTAAAGTTTAAGGTTATAAAGCGATTGGCGAAATGCATCTTCCGCCTACTTTGCCATCCTTTTACAATTACTCTTCGCAATCAGTTCTAAATTGGTTTTCTTTAAACTATTAAAGGCTCATTACTTGGCAGTATTACATAATCAGGCTTGCCACCGCTAAGGTCAAGGGGCTGGTTGTTGGCAAAATTTAATATATCCTGGTTAAGGCGCTGCCGATGCGTATAAAATAAACCATGCGGTGCATGATAGTATTCCACAAACTGGCTGTCCGCAATCATTTTATGAGCTACGGCGCCGCTTGCCTCAACAGGCACAATTTTATCTGAATCGCCATGTATAATTAAAGTGGGTATAGTGAATGCCTGCATGTCTGCGCGAAAATCAGTTTGTCCGAAGGCCTTTATACAATCCATCGTGGCAAGGGGCGAAGCAAATGACCCCAGCATCCTGTAATACTCAAGTAATGGAGTGCTAACAACGTGGTTTAGCAAGTTAATACCAAAAAAAAGCTTGCCAAACTCAGCCAAAAATTCAATACGGTCGTTTTTAATACCGGCGATCCAGCCAGCCAAATCATCAACGGTAACACAACCATTGGGGTTATCATCGGTTTTTAGCAGGTATGGCGTTACAGCACCCACCAGTATGGCCTTTGCAATTTTGCCTGCACCATACTTGCTTAAATATCGTGCTACCTCTCCCCCGCCCATGCTAAACCCAACAAGTACCACATTTTCAAGTTGTAACTCGTCAATTATTGATGCAAGGTCATCGGCCATAGTATCATAATCATACCCACCCAAAGGCTTAGATGATTTTCCAAAGCCCCGCCTGTCGTACGACACACAACGCATTCCCGCCAGCGCCAGGTCGTATACCTGGTACTCCCACATTTCGTGGCTCATGGGCCAGCCATGTATAAACACTACAGGTTGGCCTTCACCAATATCCTGGTAGTATAATTTTACGTCTTTGCCGTGTGCAATGTTTTTTGACGTGATATAATTCATAAGATCAATTTTTAAGTAAAGTAACTTATTAATTGTTAACGCTGTATAAAGGCAGCTATAAATATCAAAATTTTAGTACCGATTTTTAAAGTTCCCGTTTAAAAATTTAGGTTTTCGTGATGAAAAATAAAATTACCCGCGCTACCTGTTTTAAACTAACCGTTATTTTTTTAACAATTGCTTATTTCACCCAAAAATTCTTATATTTATCAGGTGTCTTTAAGCAATTGTTATACGGTAGATGTCTCACTTGAAAACTAATTGCTTTTATAAGGCATCTCAATTCAAAACCAAAATGCAACCTCACAAATATTCAGGTTACCTGTTGTTATGCTGCGCGTTATTTTTCGCCAACTGTGGCAAGCAGGTTGATGTACCCGGCAATAGCCCGCATTTTTTAAATGCCAGGTTTTTACAGGGTGATAGCGTTCCCTCTTACTATACAAAAAGGTCTTACGACGCAGTTCCTTCAATTGAAATTTCCCAAAACAACGAATTGTATGCCGCGTGGTTTGGAAGCGCTATTGGTGGCATTGCCGAAGGCAACGGAAATTTTATTATTGTTGCCTACAGCCCTGACCAGGGATTGACCTGGACGAAAAACAAGTTTTATATAGCCCCAAAATACAAAGAGGACAGGTATTGGGCGCCCAGTTTTTTTAAAGATGCTGAAAACAATATAATACTGTGCTTTAGCGCCCTTACAAGAACATCTGATAATGGCAGGTCGGGTATTTGGGCAACTAAATTGAACTATGATAAAAGCGGTGACAGCATTGCTTATACACAACCTACATTTTTTTTAAATGAAATATTAATGGTAAATAAGCCTTTGATATTAAAAGATAAAAATGAAATTGTTTTCTCACCCGTTATTTACGGAAAGGAAGGCCGGGGGATTCACTTTTATAAAAGCAACTACACAATGTTTGAAGACCTTCAACCTCAGTTAATATCTGCTATACCCTCTTCAGCAGACTTTGAATATTCAGAGCCTACCTGCATTGAACTTGATACAACTAATTATCTAACCATTCTGAGAACAAAATCAGGGTTATACTCTTCTTCAAGCAGCAACCTAATTAACTGGAGCGCTCCACAACCTTATACCGCGGTTAACCCAACCACATCTACAAAGTCTAATATAGTGAGGCTAAGATCAAACGCTTTGCTATTAACCGTTAACTTGAGTAAAACGGCACGAATAAATATTACCAGCTTTTTGTCAAACGATAATGGCCAAACCTGGCAGTATAATATGCTGATAGACAGACGAGACCAGGTTTCGTACCCGGATGTTGCCCAGGATTCAGATGGTAATATTTATACTATTTATGACTGGAACAGGTCGACCGACAGAAACATAATAATTGCAAAATATACCGAGCAGGATATAATTAACAACAATGTTAATGGCATAAAGAAAACGGTAATTAACCCGTAATCTTCGCGGCCACGGTTACCTAACATGATTTCTGTTTTTTATCCTGCTTTAGTAAACTTTGCGTCCTAACCGGTTTAATTTTGATGCTTACAGATAATTTTGCCCACGATATAAACGCCTATTATACATTTATCCTTGAGTAAAAAGCCTCCAAAATCTCCTTTTGGGGAGGAAAAAGGAGGAATTTTCATTCACCCCATTTTCACCACAAACAATTGATTTTCAAACATTAATAACCTAACTCATCCTTAAAAATCAATTCTCCATCCCAAAATTCAATTTATCACTGCCCGCTCCTACTGCTTAACCAGGGTAAGTGTTTTACTGTCCTTATCACCCGTAATGTTTACAAGGTAAGTTGCCTGTGGCAGGTCATGCACATCAATAACCACCCTGTTGCTGCCGGCAGATGCGGCTATGTTTATGCGCCTTAATACTTTGCCATCGGCAGCGGTTACGGCAATGGTATACTTTTTAGCTGTTGCAGCAGTAAACTGTACAATGGCTGATGTATGTGCCGGGTTGGGGTATAATATCAATGCTTTATCTATACCATCGGGCTGCAGGCTTATTATTTTGCTGTAGCTAAAGCTGCCGTCTTTATCGGTAATTTTTAAACGGTAGTATAAAGTGCCGGTATTCAGGGCTGATGCATTACGGTCAACATAGCTGTATGACTGTTTTATGGTTGAGTTACCCATTGCTGCCACGCTGCCAATGCCGGTAAAGTCAAAGCCGTTTAAACTTCTTTCCACAAAATAGTTTGCCGCATTTATCTCCTGCGCTGTTTGCCAGTTAAGGTTAACATCTGTTTTGGCGCGGGCTGCTGTAAAGTTTAGCAGGGTTACCGGCAGCGAAAAATTATTGCCTGTACCACCGCCGCCGCCGCCGGAGAAGCTTTCCACACTATACTCGGCATAGTAAGTACTATCAGTTAATTTACCAAATTTCCACATATTCGTGCTATAGCCAGTATAACTACCCGGCATTATACTTATTATTTTTGTAGCCCCGGCAAGGTTGGTGGTAGGGTCTGGGTTGCCGCCAACGGTTTTATAAAATATCAGCTTGTCAGCGGTAAGGTTGTGTGTGGGGTAACTACCGTTAACATCAGCCACGTCCTGGTTATTATAATAAAACCTTACCCCAACCCAGTCGTTTGGTTCCTCCGTCGGGGTAACCTGCCAGTAGCGGTTCATTACATAATAGCCTGAACCATTGGTCACCATCGGGTTGTTTAGTTTTATGCCGGTATTACTGCCGGCGCCTGCTGTAGCAACCAATTTAACACTAAAATGGCCGTCACCAATGCGGCCTATATCAACCCCGAATGGACGATCGGTATTTTTGTACAGGCTTAACAGCAGTATATCGTCCTTTAAATTACCGGGGGTATTATTATCATAGTAGTAATGTGTCCAGCCGAGGGTGTCAGTATATTCATAGTTGGCTGTTAAGGTCGCTGGCTTTGCCGGCATTATTAAAGAGTCTGCATCATAATATGCGGTATCGCTGATTAATCCAACAGCATTAAAACCATTAACAGGCCACCTATATACAGCCTGGCAAAAGTACCGGCCGGGTTTGGTAACAGCTATTGAATCATACGCTTGCCCATAGCCATTATGTATGTGATAGTTCGCCGAAGTATAATACCAATTATATTCAATGTTACTGGAAGTATCGCCACATATCAGCTTTAATGCATTACCATTTCTTATAAGCGGCACGCTGGCCTGGGGGGAAAACAGCAGCCTATCCTGGTAAGCTTGCACAAGTTGTTCAATGCCTGCAAAATTAAACCTGTTATTATTTAAGGCTACGCCCGGGTAAAAATAGCCTCCGTCAAGGCTGTCAAAATTGGATGGTATTGGCCCGGTTAACTGGTTAAAGCTTAAATTTATGCCATCAACATACAAATTGCCTAACTCAGCCGGTATGGTACCTGTTAAATTATTATGGTCTAAAGCAAATTCCCCCCAGGGAATGTTTGTATAAGTATAATGCCTTAATTTATAACCTATGTTACCAAACTCCGGTGGTATTGGCCCGGGTATTTTATTATAACGTAGTACAAAGTATCTGCAGTAACCTAACTGGCCCAGGGCCGGCTGCAAGCTGTCGTCTAATTGATTATGCTCAAGGTTGAGTGTATTTAAATATGTCAGGTTGCCAAATGTAGCCGGAATTTTCCCGTTTATTTGGGTGTTGGTTATAATCATGGAGCGTAAATTAGCCATGTTACCTAATTCAGGCGCTAAGGCGCCGCTTATGTTGGCGCGGTGTATAGCTAAATATCGCAGGCTGCTTAAATTGCCTAATTCAGCAGGAATACTGCCTGAAATAGAATCACAGGTAAGAATAAGCGTATCCAAGTTAGCAAGGTTACCTAACTGCGGGGGAATGCTGCCTGTTAAAAAAGGACAGTTTAAAGTTAAGGACTTCAATTTTGCCAGGTTGCCAAATGTTGCGGGTATATTGCCTTTTAATTGCCTGCTTTCAATACGTAATCTTTGTAAATTGGATAAATTACCCAGGTGAGATGGCAAAGTATCCCGTACTGACAAGGAACCGCCATAGATATCTAATTCAATTAAATTGGACATATCGCCTGTCTCCGGGGGCAGCTTATCCAGGAACAAATTAACCAGGTACAGGTATTGTAACGACGTAAGATTGCCTATTTGTGGCGGCAGGTAATGTATGGCGGTATAAGACAGGTTTAACGTTACAAGACTTGAAAGATTGCCAATGGATGCGGGAAGAGAGTCTCCTATATCCGTATATGATATATCCAAAAAAGTCAGGGCGCTTAAGTTACCCGTAGACGTAGGTAACTTGCCATATATATCAGTATGTATCTCATGCCATGGGTTAGATGGTACCATTGTTATGCCTGTTACCCGTGTTCCGTCGGCGCTTAATGTTATACCCGGCCATGTTTTAACAGGGTATATTTTGGGCCATAGCTTATATAAAGCAGGTATGCTGCTTGTCATGTCCACCAAAACCAGCGAATCTGACGCAATTACCTGCGCCCCGCCTTTATAAGGCTTTACCAAAAAAGTGGTAGCTAAAAACAAAATAAGTAAAATTCGTGTTCTCACAAATAAGCAATTATGGGTTTACAATAACGGGTTGCGTTTTATGAAGGTGCATGAAGGTAATACAAAAATACAAAATATGCTAAATGTGCTGCAATGACATAACAACAGGGTGCATTTAAAATTGTCGCATTGGAGTCTAAGCGGCAGTTTTAATCAAATGCACAATTTTACCCCATTGTCCATTCATGGTAATTACTCTTAGGTTTAACATATTTTGCGCACCTCGGTTACTC